>Ga0157363_1004441_pt1 | contig 12927 bp, 9 predicted proteins | sample AttsexASBM1_FD_111477 | JGI IMG/M metagenome (GOLD analysis project Ga0157363, IMG submission 111477) | Fungus gardens microbial communities from leaf cutter ant in Ribeirão Preto, State of São Paulo, Brazil - Atta sexdens ASBM1 | ecosystem: Host-associated > Fungi > Mycelium > Unclassified ...
CCCGGTCGTTTTTTATACTTCCGCCGGGCTGATTTTGTTGTTTTCCCTGACGACGATCTTCTTTCGTGATTTTTCTGCCGAGTGGATTGGGCGCACCCTGAACTGGGTGTCGAAGACCTTCGGCTGGTACTATCTGCTGGCCGCGACGCTCTATATCGTTTTCGTGGTCTTCATTGCCTGCTCGCGCTTCGGTTCGGTGAAGCTCGGGCCGGAGCAGTCCAAGCCCGAGTTTAGCCTGCTGAGCTGGGCCGCAATGCTGTTTGCCGCGGGCATCGGCATCGACCTGATGTTCTTCTCGGTGGCGGAACCGGTCACGCAGTATATGCAGCCGCCGGAAGGGGCAGGGCAGACGATGGAGGCCGCGCGCCAGGCGATGGTCTGGACGCTGTTCCACTACGGCCTGACCGGCTGGTCGATGTACGCCCTGATGGGCATGGCGCTCGGATACTTTAGCTATCGTTATAATTTGCCCCTCACCATCCGCTCCGCGCTCTACCCGATCTTCGGTAAAAAGATTAACGGCCCGATTGGCCACAGCGTCGACATTGCGGCGGTCATTGGCACCATCTTTGGTATCGCGACGACGCTCGGCATCGGCGTGGTGCAGCTCAACTACGGCCTGAGCGTGCTGTTTGATATCCCTGATTCGATGGCGGCCAAGGCGGCGCTGATTGCGCTCTCCGTCATTATCGCCACCATCTCGGTGACGTCGGGCGTCGATAAAGGCATCCGCGTGCTCTCCGAGCTGAACGTGGCGCTGGCGCTAGGCCTGATCCTGTTCGTGCTGTTTATGGGCGACACCTCATTCCTGCTCAATGCCTTAGTGCTCAACGTGGGCGACTACGTAAATCGCTTTATGGGCATGACGCTGAACAGCTTCGCCTTCGACCGCCCGGTGGAGTGGATGAACAACTGGACGCTGTTCTTCTGGGCGTGGTGGGTGGCGTGGTCGCCGTTTGTCGGCCTGTTCCTGGCGCGTATTTCACGCGGGCGCACCATTCGTCAGTTCGTGATGGGTACGTTGATTATCCCGTTCACCTTTACCCTGCTGTGGCTGTCGATTTTCGGCAACAGCGCGCTGCACGAGATCATCCACGGCAATGCGACCTTCGCGCAGGAAGCGATGGCGCACCCGGAGCGCGGCTTCTACAGCCTGTTGGCGCAGTACCCGGCGTTTACCTTTAGCGCCTCGGTGGCGACCATCACCGGCCTGCTGTTTTACGTCACCTCGGCGGATTCCGGCGCGCTGGTGCTGGGGAACTTCACCTCGAAGCTGAAGGACATCAACAGCGACGCGCCGAACTGGCTGCGCATCTTCTGGTCCGTCGCCATCGGCCTGCTGACGCTCGGCATGCTGATGACCAACGGTATCTCTGCGCTGCAGAACACCACGGTGATCATGGGACTGCCGTTCAGCTTCGTGATCTTCTTTGTGATGGCCGGGCTGTATAAATCGCTCAAGGTAGAAGATTACCGCCGCGAAAGCGCCAGCCGCGACACCGCGCCGCGACCGCTGGGCGCGCAGGATCGCCTGAGCTGGAAGAAACGCCTGTCGCGCCTGATGAATTACCCGGGCACGCGCTACACCAAACAGATGATGGAGACGGTCTGCTTCCCGGCGATGGAAGAGGTGGCGCAGGAGCTGAAGCTGCGTGGGGCCTACGTGGAGTTGAAAAACCTGCCGCCGGAAGAGGGTGAGACCCTGGGGCACCTGGACCTGCTGGTGCACATGGGCGACGAGCAGAACTTTGTCTATAAGATCTGGCCGCAGCAGTATTCAATTCCCGGGTTCACCTACCGGGCGCGCAGCGGGAAGTCGACCTACTATCGGCTGGAAACCTTCCTGCTGGAAGGCAGCCAGGGGAATGACTTGATGGATTACAGCAAGGAGCAGGTGATTACGGATATTCTGGACCAGTACGAGCGGCACCTGAACTTTATCCACCTGCACAGGGAAGCGCCGGGGAACAGCGTGATGTTCCCGGATGTTTGAGGTTTGATCTGATAATAGTGCATGAAAGTTGCAGGGCCAGAATGTTATGAATCTGGCCCCGCATATTTCAAATAGGACTTATTATATTTTTAATTTTAGGTGTACTATGTACTCCTTCATGTTGTTCCGGGGTATAGAATGAGCATCTATGATGAACTGAAATCTTCGCTTGAAGAGGCTGTTGAGATCCATAGCGGAAGGAAAGCAGTTTCCAGAGTAACTCGCTATGAAGTTGCAGATGTTCGCGCAATCAGAGAGCAGCTCAATATCACGCAAAGTGAGATGGCGAAGGCGCTTGGCACGAGCGTTGATACGATAAAAAGCTGGGAGTCTAAACGTCGTAACCCAACCGGGCTGGCGGCGAAGGTACTTAACGTGATTCGGGAGAATCCTGCATTTTATAAGGCCCTTGCCGGGCAGTAGGCAGCCCTCTTGCCGGGTGGCGCTGCGCTTACCCGGCCTACAAAACTGTTTTTCCGTAGGCCTGATAAGCGAAGCGCCATCAGGCAATCCCTTCCTTGACATAACTTTAATGATAACTATTTTCATTTAAACATAGCCTGTGCTATACCTTATAGCACAGGCTAATTTCGCTTTGAATTTAATCACCTCAGGAGACTTCTGCGATGCACCCACGGCAAGGATTGAAGCGTCTGTTGCTCGGCGCGCTGCTCATGACCGCGACCACTACGGGCGCGCTGGCGGCTGAAAAGTTTCAGGTTATCACCACCTTTACCGTTATCGCGGACATGGCGAAAAACGTGGCGGGTGACGCCGCAGACGTGACGTCCATTACCAAGCCGGGCGCGGAAATTCACGAGTACCAGCCCACGCCGGGTGATATCAAACGCGCGCAGAAGGCGCAGCTGATCCTGGCGAACGGCATGAATCTGGAGCTGTGGTTCCAGCGCTTTTATCAGCACCTGAACGGCGTGCCGGAGGTGATTGTTACCAGGGGCATTATGCCGATGGGGATTAGCGAAGGGCCGTATAACGGCAAGCCCAACCCGCACGCGTGGATGTCGCCGGACAACGCCCTGATTTACGTCGATAACATCCGCGACGCATTGATTAAGTACGATCCGGCCAACGCGCAGACGTATCAGCGCAACGCTGAAGCTTACAAGCAGACGATCACCGCCACTCTCGAACCGCTGCGCAAGCAGGTTGCGGAGATCCCCGAAGACAAGCGCTGGATGGTGACCAGCGAAGGTGCCTTCTCCTATCTGGCGCGGGATCTGGGGATGAAAGAGCTTTACCTGTGGCCGATCAACGCCGATCAGCAGGGCACGCCTCAGCAGGTGCGCAAGGTAATCGACCTGGTGAAAAAACATCACATCCCGGCGGTGTTCAGCGAAAGCACGGTTTCCGATAAGCCCGCGCGGCAGGTGGCGCGGGAAACCGACGCCCGCTACGGCGGCGTGCTGTATGTCGACTCCCTGAGCGCGGAAAACGGCCCGGTGCCGACCTATATCGATCTGCTGAACGTCACCACCCGCACGCTGGTGCAGGGCATCCGTGACGGCATGAAGGAGTAACCATGCACGAGGGGATTGTTGTCTCAGACGTGACCGTGACCTACCGCAACGGCCACACGGCGCTGCGCGACGCGTCGTTCAGCGTGCCGGGCGGATCGATTGCCGCCCTGGTTGGGGTGAACGGTTCCGGCAAGTCCACGCTGTTCAAGGCGGTGATGGGCTTTGTGCGCGCGGCGAGCGGCGCTATCACCATTCTGGGGCTGCCGCCGCACCGGGCGCTGCGCCGGAACCTGGTCGCCTACGTGCCGCAGTCGGAAGAGGTTGACTGGTCGTTTCCGGTGCTGGTCGAAGACGTGGTAATGATGGGCCGCTACGGGCACATGGGGTTTCTGCGTCGGCCCAAAGATCGCGACAGACAAATCGTGACCGACGCCCTGAAGCGCGTGGATATGCTCGAGCTGCGCCATCGGCAGATTGGCGAGCTGTCCGGCGGGCAGAAGAAGCGCGTGTTTCTGGCGCGGGCGATTGCCCAGCAGGGCGAGGTGATCCTGCTCGACGAGCCGTTTACCGGCGTGGACGTCAAAACCGAAGCCAGGATCATCAGCCTGCTTCGCGAGCTGCGCGACGAGGGTAAAACCATGCTGGTCTCGACCCATAACCTGGGGTCGGTCACGGAGTTTTGCGATTACACGGTGATGGTCAAAGGCACCGTGCTGGCGAGCGGCCCGACGGAAACCACCTTTACCGCCGAGAACCTTGAGCGCGCCTTCAGCGGCGTGCTGCGCCACGTGGTGCTCAGCGGCTCGGAAGATCGCATCATTACCGACGACGAGCGCCCCTTCGTGACGCACCGTCAGGAGGCCAAATGAACGCGCTTCTGGAACCCTTCGGCTACGAGTACATGCTCAACGCGATGTGGGTCTCGGCGATGGTGGGCGGGCTGTGCGCGTTTCTCTCCTGCTACCTGATGCTCAAAGGCTGGTCGCTGATCGGCGATGCGCTGTCGCACTCCATCGTGCCCGGCGTGGCGGGAGCCTACATGCTCGGGCTGCCGTTCTCGCTGGGGGCGTTCCTCTCGGGCGGGCTGGCGGCGGGCAGTATGCTGTTTCTCAACCAGCGCAGCCGCCTGAAGGAGGACGCCATCATCGGGCTGATCTTCTCCTCCTTTTTCGGATTGGGGCTGTTTATGGTCTCGCTCAACCCGACCTCGGTGAATATTCAGACCATCGTGCTCGGCAATATTCTGGCTATCGCCCCGGAGGATATCGTCCAGCTGGCGATTATCGGCGTGGTGTCGATGGTTATCCTGCTGTTCAAATGGAAAGATCTGATGGTGACCTTTTTTGATGAGAACCACGCCCGCGCCATCGGCCTGCGTCCCGATCGCTTGAAGATTCTTTTCTTTACCCTGCTGGCGGTCTCCACCGTGGCGGCGCTGCAAACCGTCGGCGCGTTTCTGGTGATCTGTCTGGTGGTCACCCCCGGCGCGACCGCGTGGCTCCTCACCGACCGCTTTCCGCGCCTGCTGGTGATTGCCGTCGCCATTGGCAGCATCACCAGCTTCCTCGGCGCGTGGGCCAGCTACTATCTGGACGGCGCGACCGGCGGCATTATCGTGGTCGCCCAGACGCTGCTGTTCCTGCTGGCGTTCGTCTTTGCGCCGAAGCACGGGCTGCTCGCCAGCCGCCGCCGCGCGCGGGAGGCACGCTCATGATGGCGCTGCTCCTTGAACCCTTCCAGTTTGCCTTTATGAACAACGCGCTGCTGATTTCACTCCTGGTGGCCGTGCCCTGCGCGCTGCTGTCGGTGTTTCTGGTGCTGAAAGGCTGGGCGCTGATGGGCGACGCCATGAGCCACGCGGTGTTCCCCGGCGTCGTGCTGGCGTGGATGATGGGCCTGCCGCTGGCGCTGGGCGCGTTTGTGGCCGGGCTGTTCTGCGCGATCGCCACCGGATACCTGAAGGATAACAGCCGAATCAAGCAGGATACGGTCATGGGGATCGTATTTTCCGGCATGTTCGGCGCGGGCCTGATCCTCTATATCGCCGTCAAGCCCGAGGTGCATCTCGACCACATTCTGTTCGGCGATATGCTGGGCATTAACGGGATGGATATTCTGCAAAGCGGGATCGTGGCGGGGCTGATCGCGCTGGTGATTGGCCTGAAGTGGCGCGACTTTCTGCTGTTCTGCTTTGATTATCAGCAGGCGCAGGCGAGCGGCCTGCGCACCCGCTGGCTGCACTACGGCCTGCTGTGCATGGTTTCGCTCACCATCGTGGCGACATTGAAGGCGGTGGGGATTATTCTGTCGATCTCGCTGCTGATTGCGCCCGGCGCGGTGGCGGTGCTGATCACCCGGCGCTTCCACATGGCGCTGCTGGTCGCGGTAGCGGTTTCAGCCCTCGTGTCGGTGAGCGGCGTGTATGCGTCGTTTTATCTCGACAGCGCGCCCGCGCCGACCATTGTGGTGCTGTTTGCAGCGGTGTTTATCGTGACGTTTGCGGTCACCAGCGTGAAGGCCCGTCGGCGGGAAAGCGTGATTGCAGGGTGATAACCCCATCGCCGTCGTGTAGCCAGTGAAGCGTGAAGGCGGTGCCTTCGTCAAACCCCGTCAGCGGACGGGTCAGCGCCAGCATCAACGTCTCTTTATCGAGCATCGTGATGCGGGCGCTGTCAAATCCCATATATGACTTCACCTTCGGGAAGAGAGCCTTAAACAGGCTCTCTTTGGCGCTGAAAACCAGCGTCATGGCGAGGGCAAACGGGTAGCCGGAGCGTGAAAGCACGGCCTCTTCCTGCGCATCGATGATGCCGTCTTTGATTTCCAGGGCTTCGTTTTCGGGGAGGATCGTTTCACAATCGATGCCGATTAGCGCAGGGTGTTGCGTGACGACGGCCATCGCCCGCGTGCCGCTGTGGGTGATGCTGCCGGAGATACCGTCCGGCCAGAGCGGTTCGCCGCTGGGGCCGATTCCGGGGACGGCGTGGTCAGGTAATGCATGCGCGGCGGCGATGCGGCCTGCCAGGTGGTCAGCCTTGCGTTTGCGCCCGGCGTGCGATAGCTGCGCGTGATGGGGGAGCCAGAGGAGATCGGCGTCGGTGAAGGTGGTGGGGTCGAAGGTGATGTGATGAAGGGTGAGGCCTGCGAGGGAAAATGTGCTGTGGGCTGTGTGCATGGTTTTCCCCCTCACCCTGACCCTCTCCCCGGAGGGGAGAGGGTGGATTGACTTCAGTGCCTTAAAAATGCGTATTCACGCTCATATACCAGGTACGACCCGGTTCATTATACGTGTAGGCACCCGCACCGTACATATACGCGCCCGTCGTGGTGTTACCCGTGGTCTGGGCATTACCCGCGCGCCACTGGCGCTTGTCGAAGACGTTATCAATCCCGCCGGTCAGGCTGACGTTTTTGGTCACGTCCCAGGTCGCGCTCAGGCCAACGATGCTGTACGGGCTGACTTCATCTTTCTCAGACCCGGTCACAGGCTGACCTTTGTAGTTGTACTTCTTCGGCTGCTGCTTGCCGTACCAGGTGAAGGTCGACTGAAGCGATACGTCCTGATGGACCTGCCAGCTCAGGGTAGAGTTCAGCGTGTACTCAGGAATGATCGACAGACGGTCGCCGGTCTCCTTGTTCTTGCTCTGCAGCATGTAGGTGATGTTGTTGGTCCAGTTGATCGTGTCGCTGACCGGCACGTTCAGGGAGCCTTCCAGACCTTCAACGACGGCCTTCGGCACATTTTCCCACTGGTAAATATCGGTCGTGACCTTGCTGGTAGACGTCTGGCCAATCGGCGCGTAGCCCGCTTCAATCTTGTCGCGATAGTCGTTGCGGAACCAGGTCACGCCCGCCAGCCAGCCGTCGTGCTTCCACTCCAGGCCAATCTCCTTGTTAATGCTGGTTTCGGCCTTCAGGTCGTCGTTACCCATCATGTAGCAGCCCACGCCGTCGGAGCTGGCGTAGCAGCCCTGGCCTTTGCTGTACAGCAGGTAGTTCGGGTTGGTCTGATACAGGCTCGGGGCTTTATAAGCGCGCGCGATGCCCATCTTCAGGGTGAAGTCATCGCCAAGACCCTGTGACAGGTTCAGGGACGGGCTCCAGTTGTTACCCACAATCGTATGATGGTCGAAGCGCAGCGCCGGGGTCAGCATGGTGCTGTCGGTCAGCTCCATGTTGTTCTCGGCGAACAGGGAGAAAATCTCCGCCGAGGAGTACGGGCTGCGGTCGTCGCTCATGCCCGGGATGGCGCCGCCCTGCTGGGTTTGGGTGTTGGAGGTGGAATCCTTCATGCGCTGCTGGTTCCACTCGGTGCCCAGCGTCAGGTTCTGGTTGACGAGGAAATCGATCGGCAGGTTGATTTCACTGTGCAGCATCACGTCGGCCAGGTCGGTGTCGGTGAATTTATTGCTGTTGAACAATCCTTCCAGACCGCCCGCCAGCCCTTCGCCCAGGCGGGAGTTGCGGGTGTGCTCGTACTGCGCCCAGCTGCTGGTGGTGATGCCGTTATCCCAGCCGCCGTTCCATGTCACCGCAAAGTTCTGACGATAAATACGGTTAGTCTCTTTACCGTAGTTCTTCTTCACCAGGCCGTTGGAGCTGTTGTCGTTGTTGGTGTTCTGGGTATCGCCCGCGTAGAGGTTGTTCTGTCGGCTGTAGCCGGCTTCAAATTCGAGGGACTGCATTGGCGCGAAGTCCCAGCGCACCACGCCGTTAATGTCTTTGTTTTCCACACCCTCGCGGCCAGCCGGCAGCGTGTCGGCGTAGGCACCGGTACGATCGGACTGGTGGCCCTGGTTGATATCCCACGCGTCGGCCTGGGTTTTATCCAGGTTGCCGAACATGCGGAAGCTGAAGTCGCCGCCCAGCGGGCCGCTCAGGCTGAAGTTGGTGCGCTTGGTGGAACCTTCGTCCTTATGTTCCGGGGCGTTCAGGTAGGTGTTCCAGGAGCCGTGCCACTGGTTGTCGAATTTTTTCGTGATGATATTGACCACGCCGCCTGCCGCACCGTTGCCGTAGCGAGCCGCAGCCGGGCCACGGATCACTTCGATGCGCTCGATCATCTCCGGCGGTACCCAGCCGGTATCGCCGCGGGTATCGCGCTCGCCGCGCCAGCCCAGACGGATGGAGTTGCGGCTGGTGACCGGCTTGCCGTCGATCAGAATAAGGGTGTTTTCCGGGCCCATGCCGCGGATGTCGATCTGGCGGTTGTTGCCGCGCTGGCCGCTGGTGGAGTTGCCGGTCAGGTTAACGCCCGGCATGGTACGGATGATTTCAGCCACGTCGCGAGCGGGCGGGTTTTTACGGATTTCATCGGCCGTGATGGTCGACACGCCCGGCGCCTGCAGGTTCTGCTCGGCGGCGGTGATCACCATCGTGTCTTCGTGCTGCGCGGTGGTGGTGTTGTCGTCTGCCAGCGCTGGCAGCGCGACGCCGTAAATCCCTAAGTTGACCAGCAAGGCCAGGGAGTGAATCTTCTTATTCATTGTACGTCCCGCTTTTATGGTTATTTAATGAGCGCGCTTCCCACAGCGCGGGCATTACGCTATTGCAAATGAAAATAGTTATCAATAATATTATCAATAAAATTTGCTCTGAAACAAAAAAGACTGTTAAACATGGGGTTATAAGGGTGACGGCGTTAACAACCGGAAGTGAAGCGTGGTGGCAGTCGAAAAGTGGGCCGGAATGGGAACGTGAGAAGGAGCGCTTTCGCGTCACCTTCTGGTGGCGGGACCCGGCGGGAACGCAGGCGACGTCGGCGGTGAAGCGCGTCTGGCTCTATATCACCGGCGTGACCGATCACCATCAAAACGCGCGCCCGCAGTCCCTTCAACGCATCCCGGATACTGACGTCTGGCAGTGGCAGGGCGAATTCAGCCCCGAATGGCGCGGCAGCTACTGTTTTATTCCCTCCGATAACGAAAATGATTTTGCCAGCGCGGTGTTTGAAGGCGAGCGGCCGGACCGCATGGCGCTGCGCGAAGGCTGGCGCAAACTCTTGCCGCACGCGGTGTCCGACCCGCTGAATCCGCAGAGCTGGCGCGGCGGGCGCGGTCACGCCGTCTCGGCGCTGGAAATGCCTGAGGCCCCGGTACAGCCGGGCTGGAACACTCCGGATACGCCATACAAAAAGCCCGTCTGCATCGAATGGACCAGCGAGCGGCTGCACAACCGTCGCCGCGTCTGGATTTTTACCACCGGTGACGAAGATCCCGAGCGCCCGCTTGCGGTGCTGCTCGACGGGCAGTTCTGGGCCGAAAGTATGCCCGTCTGGCCCGCGCTGGCGTCGCTCACCCATGAAGGCAAACTGCCGCCTGCGGTCTACGTGTTAATCGACGTGATTGATACCGCGCACCGTAGCCGCGAACTGCCGTGCAACCCCGATTTCTGGCTGGCGGTGCAGGAAGAACTTTTCCCGCAGGTTAAAAACCTCGCGCCGTTCAGCGACCGCGCCGACCGTTCCGTCGTGGCGGGACAGAGCTTCGGCGGGCTTTCCTCTCTCTACGCAGGGCTCAACTGGCCGCAGCGCTTTGGCTGCGTGCTCAGCCAGTCCGGTTCCTACTGGTGGCCGCACCGCGGCGCGCAGCAGGACGGGCTGCTTATCGAACAGCTTAAAGCGGGTGAAAAAACCGCACGCGGGCTGCGCATCGTCCTCGAGGCCGGGCGCAACGAGCCGCTTATTTTTCGCGCAAATCAGGCGATACACGCCGAACTACAGCACACACAGCAACCGGTTATCTGGCGTCAGGTTGACGGCGGACACGATGCGCTTTGCTGGCGCGGTGGGCTGACGCAGGGGCTGATGGCCCTCTGGCAGCCGCTTTTTCACTAACGGAGTCTGTATGGAATTCAGCAATCCTTTCGATAATCCGCAGGGACAGTTCGCCATTTTGCAAAACGACCAGGGGCAGTACAGCCTGTGGCCGCAGCAGTGCGAGCTGCCCGCAGGCTGGCGTGTGGTCTGCGAGCCGCAGCCCCAGGACGCCTGCCAGCAGTGGCTGGCGGAAAACTGGCAAACGCTTGTCCCGTCTCATTTTGCGGGGGAAACAGCATGAACCGTCTTCCTCTCGTTGCCGCCCAGCCGGGTATCTGGATGGCGGAGCAGCTTTTCACGCTGCCAAACGCCTGGAGCGTGGCGCACTATACCGAACTGAAAGGCGACATCGATGCGCCATTGCTGGCAAAAGCCATTGCTGAAGGCATGATGCAGGCTGACACTTTGCGCACGCGCTTCGCTGAGGATAACGGCGAGGTGTGGCAGTGGGTGGATGCGTCCATGATGCTGCCGGAGCCGTCCATCGTTCGCGTCGATTCCCATGCGGCTGCCGCGGCGCTGATGGAGGCCGATCTTTGTCAGAACCTGCGCGTCGACAGCGGTCAGCCGCTGGCGTTTCACCAGCTGATTCAGGTGGGGGAAAATCGCTGGTACTGGTATCAGCGCTATCACCATCTGGTGGTGGATGGCTTCAGCTTCCCGGCGATTACCCGCCAGATCGCCGCTATCTATCGAGCCTGGAAAAACGGCGAAAGCACGCCGGAATCGCCGTTCACGCCGTTTGCGGAAGTGGTTGAAGAGTATCAGCGCTATCGCGACAGCGAGGCGTACGCGCGCGACGGTGCCTTCTGGGCGGAGCAGCGTAAGCAGCTTCCTTCTCCGGTGTCGCTTTCTGCTGCTCCTTTACCGGGCCGCGCGGCCACAACCGATATCCTGCGCCTGAAAATCGCCGCTGACGGCCGCGCCTTCAGCCAGCTTGCGCAGGCGGCAGGGCAGGCGCAGCGCACCGATCTGGCCCTTGCGCTGGTGGCGCTGTGGCTGGGCCGCCTGACCGGACGGCTGGACTACGCCGCCGGGTTTATCTTCATGCGCCGCATGGGGTCCGCCGCGCTGACCGCGACGGGGCCGGTGCTCAACGTGCTGCCGCTGGCGGTGAATATTAACCCGCAGGAGAGCCTGCCGGCGCTGGCGCTGCGCCTGGCGAACCAGCTGAAAAAAATGCGCCGTCACCAGCGCTACGACGCCGAGCAGATTGTGCGCGACGGCGGGCGCGCCGCGGGTGAAGACGCGCTGTTCGGCCCGGTGCTGAACGTCAAGGTGTTCGATTATCAGCTGGATATCGACGGCGTGGAGGCCATCACCCACACGCTGGCAACAGGCCCGGTGAACGATCTGGAGCTGGCGCTGTTCCCGGACGAGCAGGGTGGCTTGAGCATTGAGATCCTCGCCAATAAACAGCGCTACGACGAAGCGGCGCTTTCCCGCCACGTTGCGCGCCTGAACGCGATGCTGCTGCAATTTGCGGCCAACCCGGACCTGCGCTGCGGCGAAGTGGAAACGGTTTCTGAGCAGGAGTACGCCCAGCTGGCGCGCATCAACGATACCGGGCTGGCGCTGCCGTCCACCACCCTCGCGGAGCTGGTGGCGGAGCAGGCGAGCAAAACGCCGGACGCCCCCGCGCTGGCGGATGCGCACGTTGAGCTCAGCTATCGACAGATGCGCGAGCAGGTGGTCGCGCTGGCAAACCTGCTGCGCGCGCGCGGCGTGAAGCCGGGCGACAGCGTGGCGGTGGCACTCCCGCGCTCGGTGTTCCTGACGCTGGCGCTGCACGGCATCGTTGAGGCCGGTGCCGCGTGGCTGCCGCTCGACACCGGCTACCCGGACGACCGCCTGCGGATGATGCTGGAGGACGCGAAGCCGTCCCTGCTCATTACCACCGACGAGCAGCTCCCGCGCTTTAGCGATCTGCCGATTACGGCGTTTAGTTACAACACACTGTTACCGGCTGCGGAGGCTGAGCCGCTGCGGCTGGCGACGCCGGAGCAGACCGCGTACATCATCTTTACCTCCGGTTCGACGGGCCGCCCGAAAGGGGTCATGGTCGGCCATACCGCCATCGTTAACCGTCTCAAGTGGATGCAGGATCATTACCCGCTGGACGCGACGGACGTGGTGGCGCAGAAAACGCCGTGCAGCTTTGACGTGTCGGTGTGGGAGTTCTGGTGGCCGTTTATCGCCGGGGCAAAGCTGGTGATGGCCGAGCCGGACGCGCACCGCGATCCGCAGGCGATGCAGAGCTTCTTCGCACGGTACGGCGTGACCACCACCCACTTCGTGCCGTCGATGCTGGCGGCCTTTGTCGCCTCGCTGACGCCGGAAAACGCGGCGTGCTGCAAAACCCTTAAGCAGGTGTTCTGCAGCGGCGAAGCGCTGCCGACCGAGCTGTGCCGCGAGTGGGAGCAGCTCACCCGTGCGCCGCTGCACAACCTCTATGGCCCAACGGAAGCGGCGGTGGACGTCAGCTGGTATCCGGCGTTTGGCCCCGAGCTGGCGGCGGTGGAGGGCAACAGCGTGCCGATCGGCTTCCCGGTGTGGAACACGGGGCTGCGCATTCTGGACGCGATGATGCGCCCGGTGCCGTTCGGCGTGGCGGGGGATCTGTACCTCACCGGCATTCA
>Ga0157363_1004442_pt1 | contig 12925 bp, 9 predicted proteins | sample AttsexASBM1_FD_111477 | JGI IMG/M metagenome (GOLD analysis project Ga0157363, IMG submission 111477) | Fungus gardens microbial communities from leaf cutter ant in Ribeirão Preto, State of São Paulo, Brazil - Atta sexdens ASBM1 | ecosystem: Host-associated > Fungi > Mycelium > Unclassified ...
CACACACACACACACACACACACACACACACACACACACACACACACACACACACACACACACACCTCTTGTATATTATTGATTGATTATTTGCTATAAAAATATATTTTATATCGTTTGTTATGAAAGAAATTTTATTGAATAGTGACATTTAGAAATTTAATTTTACGAAATAGATTCATGCATGCATGTTTTATAATAAGTATGTTATGATGTTAAAATAATGATAAAGATGAATTCGGAAAATAAATCGATTTACAATTTGTTTTCCTCACGCAATAATTGTATCATAATAAATATGTAATTAATTCTATTTAATTAACATTATTTTTAGTTTTTCTTAAAATAGATTTAAAATAAGTTTATTAAGTTTGTATATCGCCAAAAATAGTTAATCAAATTCTTCTCTTTTATAAAATATTTATTAAATGTAAATACTTATAATTTTATAATTATAATTTTATAATTATAATTAGGAATTAGGCCAAATTATAAAATAACAAATAGTATGAATTTATATAATAGATGTCACCTTCATTTAAATTAATAATAATAATAAATAACATCTATTAATGACTTACTACTAGTTATTATAATAATCAATAATCATCAATAATAAAATAGCATTTATTTTAAATCTGCTATTTAACTTTGGTTGAAAGTATGAGAAAATACGTCTCTTCATACTTGTATATCTTTTTCTTTCATTCTTAATGTAGTCTTTTTAGTTGGGTTCACAGATACATGAATATGCATACGCGTATATTTTTATTATATATTAAATTCTAACTATATATTATACTGATATCGCAATGTAGAACTCTAAAAATCTTCACATTCTATGTATGTAAAATATAAAAGTAGAAAATATATATATCGAGACGCTATTTAGTTTTAATAAAAAAATAACATAATGCAGTTGTGTGCACAGTATTTTTAAAGACAGGTAATCTGAAGTGCTAAATTGTGTCATTTCGCTAAGTCTTCTTCAGAAAAATGAATAAATATTGTTTTGTTTTTAACTACAGCAAAAATTAAAACAATTTTCTCTAGTAGATAAGAGAAATTAACGTATCTAAAGTGACTGTTCAATAGTTTCATGAATAATCGAAAAATTTTTTGATGTTACATACACATGCAAAAAAATATCACACGCTATAACTACACATTTCACATATAAATAATAAATTCGTAATGCCTTTGCAATCAACGAATCATCCTACTATTACTAAAAATTATAGCAAATATTACATTTGCACTTCAAATGAAAATTCGAATCTCTCAAGGCATAAGCTACACAGCACACAAATTCATTTAAAAACATTACATTAAAAAGTTACATTTATGTAATTTTAAATTTACAATATTATATCACATGTAATGTTAGAATCCTCACGTAATGTTAGAATGCCAATTATTTAGATCTACAAATTTAACAAAAAAGTGCAAACTGTCTATATTTGTAAACATATCTATAAAATTTAATAATGTAGACTAAAGAGATACATAAATTTTCCTCATTATGATTATGCTGTATATGGAAACAATATGTAACAAAGAAACCAATTGAATTAAATAATTTTGTTCAAATAAACAAATATCACGTAATATGCGCATACGAAGCAATGACTAGAAATGATATTATTATTTATTCGACTTTTAATCGTTTACTGAATTCTTCTTGCTGCTTTTCCCTCCATTCTTTCTTCGGCTTCATCCTCTTTAGTTGGCCGTCCCTGTAATTCATAAAATAAATATGTATCAATTTTATTTCCAATACCCATTTTTTACAAAACTTTAAATCAGTGTCGAACATACCATTGCAGATCAACAAGACCACCTTGCCGCGCTATTACGGATTTCACTCGATTCGCAAAATCAATTGCACTCTCTCCTTCCTTCCTGTGCATTGGAGGGAGATACCATACATCGCAGACTATAGCCCAGCTAGACATCATCATATATAAATATTGTAACATCGAATATCGACTGCTATTCCAAAATGCATCTCCAAATCTTGGGTCGTACTATATATTTAAAAAAACATAAGAAAAACATTTAAAAAAATATTACACAAAGATATGCACAAGAGATATGATAATAAATTACTTTTATAGCCACGGGATAAACAATGCTGTCCACTTCAAAACTGCCTTTTTTGAATTGCATAACTGATGTATTATTGATACACGTACCCTCCGGGAATATGAGTATCGGTGGATTCGTAGGATCTGATACGTGTTTCTTTAGTCTGTAAAAAAATGTAATGTATTAATAACTCAAAAAGAATTTAAAACTGATAATCTACATAGAATGTGAAATAAACAAGACAAAAAATGTAATTATGTTTAAGTAATACCTTTTCGCAACTGCTTCTCTATCTTTGACCTCAGAGCGTTCAAACCATATATGTGGAGAAGCACGGGCAAGAGCTCTTTGTAACATTCCTAAGAAACCACCATGCCTCTGACCAATCTATAATAAGAAATGTAAATAAGGCGTCTGATATATATTTAAAAATTATATAAATTGTTCTCTAAAAGTCGTACACACTTTTTTCGAATTACAGATAATGAAGTCATTAAGAATACAATTATTTCATTAATTATAATCGTTAAAAATATAAAACATTTCTTAAATAATCAAGCTAAACCAAATAAAAGCTTTTAATATAAATTTCTTTAATATACAATAAATTTCTTTTATTTTCATACATCTAATCGTAAAATTAAATAAGTATAAAGCACAAAATTGTAATAAGTATAGATTTTTTTCATGCAATTTTTGCAAAGAAAAATCAATGTCGGATGCTTCACCAAATCTGTAACAGCTGAAAAAAGAGAACGAATTTTGGAACATTTTAATAAAGCAACGATGAAAAGCAACAAAACTGCAGTATTGGCAATAATGAAATATAAGCAATTACAGAATACATCGTTCTAAAGATATTTAAAAAAGTATTATGGATAAGCAAAGCAAAAGAATTGTGTTTGTGTAAGAAAGCAACTGTGAAAAAATATCCATATCCATAAGCGATACACTGGAAACATACCAATGAATAACAGTTATCACACATAAGTACAAGTACGTCAATAGGGGATGTGTGATTAGCTACACATATGCCTCTGACAGGACGATTCTCTGGATTGTTGTAGGTAATGACTGAAGATAGAGCACTGGATAAGACAGCAAAGCACATTATGGAAACTTTGTAGTTGAGCCACCGCTTGAAGCTACCCTCGGGAACGTAACCCACTACTGCAGTACACGCTGTCAGCCACATCACCTGTAAACCACAAGCTTTGCACCTGAGAAACGTGGGATTCCCTCTCTATCGTTGCTGAGTAGATACTACCTGTAAAGCAAAGTTACAGGACACGTTACCTGTAACATTTACCAGTAATGCGCAACAACTTCTGTAACACTAGTAACAAACTTCTGATTCTCGATCATATATGAGAAAACTAACCGATTGAAATCGCATTATTTTGTTATGTAATAGAAATTATGAAGCCATGAAGAAATTATTATACCTTTATATCCAGTGTTATATCATGAATAAAAAACTGTATACTGTCTGTTTCATACAGTTTTTTAATAATACGAATTATATGAATATTACATATGTATATATGTCATAATAATGAATATAATAATTTGTTCTCGTATCATTCCTAAATATGATAAAATTTAAACAGTACAAAGCTATTAACAAATAGAAGATATGTTCGCTGTGATGAAATGATGGTAATGCAATGCTTGAAATCTTTTAGCTTATAAATATATTACTCTGTCCACGATATTACCAAAGAGAAAGTCGTTTGCGTGGATAAAATGCAGACGTCAAGAGTGGACGTATGATTCGACACGCACACTCCTCCATTCTTTGGTTTGTATTCCGGATTGTGGATCGTGATCATACTCGAGATAGAACGGGACATTATCCTGAACGCAATAAGGGAGCCCTGGTTGTTTGCCCAACGTTTTATGCAACCATTCGGCAGAAAGCCGATTAAAAATGTTACGACTACTAGATATAGTACCTAAGAAGCTTTGATATTAGTACGAATACAATTTTAAATTTATGACAAGCATCTTAAACTTAATTTTAGTGTACCGCAAATCTAAAATGTTTAAAAATGTAAAAATATTTAAAAATGCATCTGCAGAAGATTAATATCTGCTATAAATTTGATTATCTGAAGGAAATTGATTTTATATCGCTAAATAAATAGGATTCTAACAAAAAACATTATCGATTATCACAATTTTGGCCGTTTATTGTATGTTCAGCATTTTAATTATTATAATAAGTATAAAATATAAAATAAATATCAAACTTACCCCTACAAAGCAGATAAATATCCTTAAAGGTAACAGAAAACAATAACGCATGACGAATCCGAACATCCATATAAAAGTTAATTTCCAGGAGATAAATTCGTAGTGTCTATTTGTTCGAGTTAACAAGTTCCAATTCTACAAAACACATTCATAAATTATTCAAATATGTTAATTATTATTATGCAAATTATACATAGAGGAAAGTCCCCTATTATGAGATAGGCGCCTAATGAAATAGTGGCGTTTCTGTTAAACTAATAGACACTATCTATTGGTTCCATCATGAATTTATTGTTCTTGGATTGAAAACTATTTAGTAGAAAATTTATTATTATTAGATCATGCCTGTATCATTGTAAAAAAAGATTTTAGAATTTGGATGTCTTCAAGTTTCATTGAGATAAGCCTTTTAAACATTGTTTATTATTTAATAAATAAATATTTGGCAATAAATTCTTCATGTACAGGGTGCGATACCAAAATCCGGACAAATTTCAATTTAAATTTTTTGCTATATTGTGCCTCCGCTAGAGATTGTTGTTGGCGTCCGAGAAAGCCTGATGCTTCTAGTAAAGTCATATTTTCAAAATGGTCACGATGTTGAAACCAAGTGCGGAATAAAATCGAACAGCCGCGATCATTGAAGGCCTTTGCGCTGGACGTTCAGCAACGGAAATAATTCGGTTCTTTGGATACCCAAGATAAACCGTTTATGATGTTATGGCAAAATATACGGCTTTAGAATAGTTCAACAAAGATTCCAATATGCAGCAAGGAAGAGTTACTCGAAAGAACACATCGCAAAGACCCTCGCAGTCATTGAAAGGGCTCAAGCACTGATTTCGGATGACCCAGGGCAATCGTTGCGAAAATTAGCATCGATTGTTGATATAAGCGAGCCAACAATGCCAACAATCGAATTACCGAGGAAGACCTTCGATACAAATCGTATACATTAAAAATACGACAAATGTTCTCTGAGGCTGCCAGGACAAGCCGAGTTGTTCGCCTTGGCTCCCATTCTGGCCTCCCAACAACCCAGATTTAAATTCCTTGGACTACTACAGAGCGTAGTTGAAAGGGTAGTCATAAACAAGTCTCAGCATGTGACGTCATTATGGACCGCTATTGAGGTAACATTCATCGGCATGGACAGCGCTACAGCGTGCGTGCGAATGCTTCAGATCGAGAATAGCTAATGGCCATCATTCAAACTAATGGGGGATATATCGAATAATTATGCTCTACAGGGATATTCCCCCAAATGCCCGTAAAAGGATTTTTTGTAATATTTAATATTTCATTAAAAATATTTTGTTTAAAAAAATTGTTCGATTTGTCCAGATTTGGTGACGCACTCTGTAGTAGTAAAGTCGTACTAATAGAAAAATACGGAATATGTTGAATTGCTTAATTACAGAAGTTAGATTTGATGATCGTAAAATCGTAAGGCGTGGAAATAGTAATATGAGATACCCAGGATATTTCTAATATGAAATAACTCATGCTGTCATACTGAAAATCGTTGCTAAAATATAAATGATATTGTAATAATAAAAAGGACAAGGATAAGGAATGAACATCGAGTGCCTATTTCTGCGATGCTTGATTTCAATTACTAGAAGACGAGTTCTGGGTATAATGTATTGCATACTCATTTTCGAACACTCTGGCTGTGTTTGTTTATATTTCAGAAACATTAAATAAATATTTTTAGTTACAATATTAATATACTTTGCGTTTTATTGTCATCGATTTCTCGGGGCATCTCATATTAGAAGAGACACAATTTTTTGATTTTGCGATTTGCTCACTTTTTACATTTCTTTAATTTTCAAAAAAATGGAATTTGAATTAAATTTTATATAATATTATCTTAGCATTATTATTAAAACTTATTAAATTCCCTTCAAAATAACCTATTTTTATATTTTTTTAAATTCTGCTCATAAAGCAGCTGCTCTTCTAGCATTTACCCAAAATGAACTCGGTATCTCATATCTCAATAGAGGTCTTTCCTTTATAATTATTACAATCGATGAAATATTACCTTAAGTTCTTCAGCTTCAAAGCGTGAAGTCACTTCATCTTCTATAATTGCTTCAACGCCAGCTCTGATATAATCTAAACAACTTGTCGCAAATCCGATTTGCGTTTCAAAAGAGTTTTTTTGATTAAGACTATTCTAAAATCAGAAATAATTGAGAAAAATAGAATTAATTTTTATTTAGTAAAACTCAATAAAAGTATAATTTTTCTTTAATTTACCTCTTTGTCATCAATTATTGATGATTTATGGTTGTTTTTGAGGCTCGATTCGTTAACATGATTTTTGTAATTATGCATTTCTGGTTCGGGGACTAAGATTAAGTCTTTCGACCTGGCTATCACCGAATTACTCACATTCCCGTTTTGCATTTTAGGCGATGTTATTGTTGAATCTTTTTCCGTGATCGTTAGTGATTCACATTCTTCTTCTATATTAAGATCTTCATTTGGATCCAGGGTACCATTTCTCTTCTTCACATTTTCTATGTTTTGTCGACCATACTGTAACAATAAATATGATCAGTTGTGCGTTAATTATTTGCATCTTTATTGTATGTAAGGATTGATTTTAGTCCTTAATACTCTTAAATTCTTTAAGCTGTTGAAAGACATATTATTACTAAAATTTTATTGAAAAATTTAATTTAATTGCAGATAAAGAAAGATAATTTATCAAACAGAAAATTATATCTGATAAAACATTAAAATTATGTTTGATATACTATTCTGTAAATCGTTAATAAAAAAAATGTTTTATGAGACTTCGAAGAATGCAACAATAATTATATCTAAAAAAATAAAATTAAACCTAATTGTTTCAATAATAAAATGTTAAAATATTCAATTTTAAAACAAAATTCTAAAATATTAGCATCAATTAATATAATAACAGTAATAAATATAATAACAGTAATTATATAATAAATATAATAAAAATTATATAATAACTTAAAAAAATCTTATGTCATCTATTTTTATTCTAAGATAATAGAATTTACTTTTCAAATTAAAGTGTTTTTGCGTGTTGTGTAAATACAAGAAAAAATCAGTTATAAGGAAAATTAGATTAAGTAATTTGTATACTTTTATGGAATTATATATTTTATGGAATTTACAACGCTAATTTATTTGATTGCTACAAAATCCGTTTCAATTTAAGAAAAGAGGAATGAGATAAGGGGAAATCATCCTACACACAACAAGTTGCGTAATACAAAAATACTTTATGATTGTAGGAGATAACGAAAACAGATGCACGCAATATAATTCATATATGTGCGTATTAAAATTCGGCATATATCAAAGCTCAAAGATAGAATCAAAGATGAAATGCATTCCTTGCCCTATGAGAACATAATCTCCAGAAAATAAACTTAAACAATTATTTTCTCATTAGAGAAAACTTTGATCTTCGTTCACTGATCGATAATGGCAAGATGACATTTAGCAACTTCAATAAAGAATCAGGAGCAAATTCCTGAAAAGTAATCGACCGCGTGAACATCGCGTGTCCAAAATAATTATCAATCACTCTGACATAAGCATTTTGCTATAATAAAAATTTAATCAATTAATGGTTAATAATTTCCTAAGACTAAATAAATAAAATTATTTTCCACAATAATTCATGATAATTTGATTATAATTTTTATTAATAAAATTTGCAAATTAAATAAAATAATGTTTGCTCAGTCTCATAATATCTTATCGTTAAAAAGATTTAAAAAATTACATTTTAGTAAAAATATAAGTTTATTTATGCATACAGTTATAATTAACTCAAACAAAGAAAAATTTATTTGAAAAAATGTCTATTTTTCATTATATATATTGATTAATTTTGTTGAACTGATTGCTACATATTATCGTGTGCATAATTATCTGGTGTGTATTCAAGTATACATTAATTAATTCGCAGATATGTCACGTCATTTCTTCTATTTATTGAACATTATTCATTGCATTTGCATTAGATAAATAATTAATAAGAATGCCATTTGTCTCTGAATTGTACTGAGAATTATCGAGAATCGTACTAGAGTTGAATTGCGCAAATCAGATTTATAGAAACTGTTAATCGCTCCTGTTAAAACATCACAAGAAAAAATTTTTGAATATGATTCATCTAATTTCTATCAATTTATAAATTTTGTCAATTATGAATTTTGTATATATCAGTTTTATTAGAATATAAAATTTCATGTCATTAAATCCGAGAGATGTACTAGTAAAATATAGATCCGATACTACTTCCGATTTAAAATATGATGATCGATTTTAACTGTATTTTTAGGATTTGACCCTGTCGACAAATACAGTTTTGCACATAAAAGTTAACAGACGTGCAGGATTGACAAAGACTGTTTTTTTAGAATAAGATGTTTTTTTTTAAATGTTTTTAACTCTTTAAACATGTTTTAAAATATTATAAAAATATTTAAGATATGTTAAAAATATCGATTAAATTGTTTAAAACATGTTTTTTTTATCAATATGAAATATATATATTGATATACCTTGTAGGTATATCAGTTGTAAACATCGAATACTTTTTTGTAAATTACCATGACTCTGCAATGATACGATGTAAAACTTGATAGTCATGCACAAATGTTTCTTTTTAGAGTAGATACAACAATTCTCCTTCCTCTTTCTCTTTCTCTCATTCACTGTGAGAATGTGATGGTAAAAAAATGGTAGAAAATGACAAAATAATAATAGATAAAATACTATTAACTAATAAAGTTATTTTATTACTATTAAATAAGAAAGATTAATAAGTAACTAATTTAAAAAGAAGACCTACAGGAAAACTTAAAAGAATTTTTTAAAGGGAAATGAAGAAATAATTCAAAAATTGTCTCTTCTTGAAATTATTAATATTTTTTTATTATTAATATTTTTATATCTCTGTTAATATTTCTATATCTGCACATATTTTCATATTTAAAAAATAAAAAAATATTTAAAAGACAACGCGTGCGAAAGAGAGAGAAAGAGAAAAAGAGAGAGAAAGAGAAAGAGAGAGAGAGAGAGAGAGAGAGAGAGAGAAAGAAAGTGAATTAATTTAATAATTTTTAATAAATCACTTATGTATTAAAATTAAGTATTTAAGACATTATATCTCTGTCAATTTTACTTACAAATATTCTTCCTTCCATTTTTAACATTAATTCATTAATATTTTACAGTTTTTCTTATAATAAGTTCATGAATGTAATCTGTATAATGTAATCTGTAATAATGACAAAATTAAATGTAATTGAATAGAACAAAAAAAATATAAAGCGAGGCACTGTTTACCAAAATTGTCTCAATTTTCATTGAACTATCCTATCGATTTTACGCAATAAGATATCGTTGAAGTGATATGATGTTTCACCTTTGCTATCAAAAAGTCTGACAGTGAACTTTAATTACGTTCAATAGATAGAACGTTGCAAATTGCAACCAACAGTCGATTAGTAATATTTTATTTCGATACTAATTATGCGAACTGTTCTCGTTTCTCTATGAGAAATAATTGATTATGAATCTCATTGATTTCATTAAAGGTTACAAGAAAAGGCAAATCTGCTTCGTGATTAATAATATCATAAAACCCTTATTTCTTTTATAAGCAGATCTTATTGATAATATATAGAACTGTTGTTAATTTAAAGTTTTCTGATAAAATAATTATGTAATACAAATGTAATACAAATATTTTTGGTTGACATAAATTAACACAGTTGTTCTGATATTAAGACATCAAATGTTGATGGCTACATATATGATCTCATCGTTCATATATAACAGATCGTCATAGTACATATACAAGATATGATAATGAATGCTAAACGAGTGTCGCTTCAACGATATACAGTTTGAAAATAATCGGTGTAGAAAAAGCTACATACACTGTATTAAAAAACAAAACTGCGTATCAGCTTAAATTAATTTATACGTCAGCAAAAAGTTATTAATCTAAGCATTAATAATAATGCATATTTTATATAAATTTATTCGTTATATCATTTATATTATGACAATTTATGGAAAAATTATGCAAATCACAGATTTTATGTCCGTTTCAAAATCTGTTTTCATTATGCAGATTAAATTTAATCTCGAGTTAACTTATATTCTCTAAATTTTTTGGAGTTCTCTAAATTTTTTGAAATCTCACTCTAAAAAGAGCTAAAATACTGTTACTATGAAAAAGAATAAAAAATTTGCACTCTTGAATAAGAATGACAGATTTTCACTCTTTTGAAGTGAGATTCATTCTAAAAAGGAAGTGACATTTCTTTCCTTTGAAGTGAATCTTATTCCAAAAGAGTAAAAATCTGCGACTTTTATTAAACAGTGCAAATTTATTTTCACTCTTTTTCAATAGTAGCGGTATTTTAATTCTTTTAGAGTGAGATTTCACTCCAAGAAATTTAGAGAATATTTTTCATATTTTTCTAATGCTTCGAATTATTAAAAAGAAGAGTAAGTTGGACTTAAAAATAATCTACATTAGCGGAATCGGATGTAAATAAATACTTCTCATGTGTTTCTCAATACATCACGAATCACAACTTCAGTATCGCATCTGATGATTGATAACATGTGATGCACTCAGTGGGAGAGCATCCGGATCACGCGGCATTATATATCCGTAGGCTTTCTCTCGAGAGAAATTCCATAAAACCTCTCACTAGCTCTCATCCAAAAAGAAAATCTAGACAATTTCAGATGCACATAAAATAGAATTTATATATTAATTAGACTCTCGAGTATCTTTTATACACGAATCGAAAATATCAGAAATTAATAAATATTAATTATAAATCAGACAAAAAATTTATGAATTTATCAATTTAATTTTTAAATCTATCTATTAATTCTATTATTTGAATTTTTATATTTACATGCAATTAATATAAAAATATGTAACAAAATATGTAATATATAGCGATATTATCGAAAATATCATTTTTAGTGTTAAATTTTTGTGAGCTATGTGTAAAATGCTGCATGTATTTTAAATGATTAAAATAGCAGTAATTAAATTTAAAAATCCTAATTAAATCATAACGCTATTGTGTATTCCAAAAGTAAAATGAGCAAAATCTTTCAAATTATAAAATAGTTGATTGTTTTCAGAAGAATTTATTGGTTATTTAACGTTGATTCGGATTCACTTAATGTGGGTGTTTTGCCAATCAACTGTTGAGATAATCGTTCCACTCTGCTGCTTTACAAATCATTATCAAATATGTATATATTATCATAACATGTCTATTAAATTCAGTTACAAGGTAAACTTTTAATTAAGGCAACTTTTTAATTTTTTGCTAAAAATGATTCAAAGCGGAGTAAAAATAACCATTTAATCAACTAATTTGAATAAAGATAATGTTTTAACATAAATTAATTTGCGCTCCAATTACCGCGCCTTAGCTCTCGATTAAGTCTCGATCAAAATCGAATCAGTTTTCGATTTTAATCATAATTTAAGACTATTCAAGACTTTTAGAATTTTACTCATTTTGAAAAAATTCTAACACAAAAATTTACGACATAAGCAAACAAAATTATTTTATAAATATGTCTTATATAAAGTTCTGTAAAGCTAACAGGATCAAATCAGCAGAATCGGACTTATCAAAATTTTTAGTTCTCGTTTTGTACTGGATTGTACTTACTATATATTAATGATAATTTTGTACTGTATATCATTTTGAAAAAAAACTATGATGCTAGCTTAATATTAAACTGGCAGAACTAATTCAAAATAAAAGAAAAAAAATAAAATAGGAATTAATAGGATTGAATTTGTACTATTAAAAAAAATTCTATATTATGTATCATTTCCAAGAAAGCAGTGGCACTGCTAATTAATTTGGTAGGATGCTAATTTAAACTGGTAGGACTATAAAAAAAACAACATAAGGGTAAAAATTAAGACAATTGAATTTGTACTAATTTGTACCATTAAAAGTAAATATTTTGCATTTTCTTCTTAAAATGACTTTATTAATATATAATATGCACACTTACAATCTATAAGGCATTCAAACCGAATCACACCTTTGAAACATCGTAATTTTATTTTTTTTTAATTTGCTAACAATTCTACAAATTAAAATATGAGACACGTATTTCGCAAAAAAAATGTGAGATTTTTTTTTGTGAAGTTATTGCTTGTGCAGCTGCAGAAATTCATAAAAAACGTCATTCATGCGAACATTCAAATGATTATATCGAAATCATTAGTCGTACCAAAAAATGCAAGAGGCCAATTTGAAAAATCTTAAATTGTTCTATTATTTGTAAAATCGAACTTTTTATTTCGGAAAATTTACATTTTTACAAGCGTCAATAACTTTACAAAAAAATTTCACTTTTTTTTCGCGAAACACGTCATATTTTTATCTGTAGAACATGTTAGCAAATTAAAAAAAAATAAAATAATGCTTCAAAAGTGTCCGATATGACTATCTCGTAGATTGTAAGTATATACTAATAAAGTCATTTTAAGGAGAAAACATGTAAAATATTA
>Ga0157363_1004443_pt1 | contig 12923 bp, 11 predicted proteins | sample AttsexASBM1_FD_111477 | JGI IMG/M metagenome (GOLD analysis project Ga0157363, IMG submission 111477) | Fungus gardens microbial communities from leaf cutter ant in Ribeirão Preto, State of São Paulo, Brazil - Atta sexdens ASBM1 | ecosystem: Host-associated > Fungi > Mycelium > Unclassified ...
AAATATAAATATATTAACTTTTCAATTCACATTTTTTCTCCGACATCAGTTTCAGTTGGAATCCTGCAAAGTTACTAGACTGATTAATAGAGAATTCGGCTTGTGCGCATTGTCTCAGAATAGTCCCATGCAGCGGAATAACGCGGAACGAAAGTGGAACCAATCACAAGCGTTCCGTATTTCTCAACAATTTTTAGTAAAATACCTTTTGTACACGCAGCTGCGTAATATACTCACATATTTGTGTGTTAATATGCATGTCACGTGCTATATATATTACATTGTCATTACATTGTCTACTGACTATCTATGTTAGTCCTGTCCAATTTGAGCTCCGGAACCGAAACGCTAAGCCACGTAAAAAAATTCAATAAGTAAAATTTTAGGAGTATATAATACTTATGAAGTGTTAATAAGCGTCACTTAGATGGGTATCAACATTTTTCAGTTCCTGAAATCTTATACACATTGAACTTTTTTGCGTCGATAGCTTTGTATTTTGGCTTTTGAGCTCAAATTGGATAGGCTAGGGGGTCGATTCTGTAATTCGAGTGAGATCACTCACTTTTCGCACTTTCATCTCACGTGAGTTTGTCGTGATTCTGAGGATTATGTAAATTTTCACGAAACTTTCATTTTTTCACTTTTCGTACCAATCTCACATGAAAAGTTTCACTTTCAAACAATCAGACTTAGTGATTATGTAAGAAAATTATGAGAAAATGGAAATCAGATGGGGAAGTTACGAGAAAGTGAGATCATAAGGCAAATTTACATCGTTCCTTTTAAATTACGAAAATTTAACGAGTATTCACGGATGATGTACATACAAGTATGTATTGTACGTACATACATATTTTGATAGGAAATCATATTGTGCTCATTATTTGTTGTTTCTTATAATCATATAATCGAGAATAACAGTGAATGTAATTTAAAAACAAAAGGAAATGCTGTTAAACATAATGTCTAACATATTCAAAAAAATTTGAATATTATGCGGGGAAGAATATCGCGAAATTCTCAAAGTCGTATGGAACTGGTAAAAACATGTTATTTTATTACTCTTGATTGTAGTAAAAAAACAATATGTATTTAAAACTCGTAAAAAAATGTATAGGAGAACATAGCACAAACCCTAAATTGTTCCGGATTGGGGCCGGAGAAATCTTCATTTGAATGGAAAAAGGTTATTTTTTAACTTGTTTCATAAATTTCTATTTTTTATTATAATTTTCATTTTTTAATTTTCATTTTTATGTACTTCATATTTTTATCTTTTATATTTAATTTAACATCATGCAAATGTTTCCTTAATATATGAAGTTTTCGTCTGTCAACTGCATACTCTTCCTCTTCGTTCGCACCATTTACGGTGAGAAACCACGCAATATCCATTTCAAATGTATATTTCAAATAGATATTCAAATATATTTGATATTTGTCGAAAGCAAGAGAATTCTAGTGCAGTCTAATGCAGGAACAGAAAACAGACCAAAAGATCGAAAAACAAATTAATTTATATCAATTTACTAAAAAAATAACTAGAATTTCACATTTTAGGCATTTCGTTACTTGCCGAAAAATTTCCCGTGATCTATTTCATATTTTATAACAGTCAAAAATTATTGGGTGTACAAATTAGCTTGGTCCGTTTCCCTAAAGATGGTTCCAACTGTTATGAATGGTTTATAGTGACAGCTGATTTTGGCGGTTTCAGAGAAATTAAACATCTGCTAATAATATTCAGTTTATATCGCTTTAAGTTTCATACAAAAACCTTGATTTTTACTATGTTTGAAATGTCGAATTTTGTGTTAACCAAGCAGCATTTGCGGGAGGGATTTGATTTTCTGCTTTAATTGGAAGAAAAGTGCGGCTGAAGCCCATCGAATATTTGTCGAAGTTTATGGTGATACTGCTCCAACTGATAAATCATGTAGGGAATGGGGAATAGGATTTCGACGTTTCAAGGATGGAGATTTCAGCGTTGAAGACAAACCTCGCTCTGGACAGCCAAAAAAATTCGAAGACAAAAAATTAGAGGCATTACTCGAAGAAGATCAGAGTCAAACGCAAGAGGAGCTTGCAGAATCATTGGGGAGTAACTCAACAAGCCGTTTCTGTACGATTGAGAGCCATAGGAATGATTCAAAAACAAGGAAATTGGGTGTTTTATGAACTGAAATCGAGAGACGTTGAAGAGCGATTTTTCACTCGCGAACAGCTGATTCAAAGACAACAGAGAAAAGGTTTTTTGCATCAGATTATGACTGGAGATGAAAAGTGGATATTCTACGACAACCCCAAGAAGAAAAAATATTACGCTAAGCCTGGTCAATCGTTGCCATCGACCTCAACATCAACATCACAGCCGAACATTCATAGTTCGAAGATCATGCTCTGTATCTGGTGGGATCAAAAGGATCTTGTTTACTATGAGCTGCTGAAACCTGGCGATTCCATTACGGTCGGTATCGGCTACAATTGATTCGTTTGAGCCGTTGCGAGAAAAACGGCCGGAATATGAGCAAAGACATGATAAAGTTATTCTTCTTCATGACGCTCGGCCTCACGTCGCTAAAATCGTAAAAAAATATTTGGAAACGCTCAAATGGGATGTTTTACCGCATCCGCCGTATTCTCCGGACATTGCTCCTTCTGATTACTGGTTATTTCGAAGGATGCAACAAGTCACCGGTTCACTTCTTTCGCAGAAATCGAAAATTGGCTCCAAAATTGGATCGCCTCCAAAGACGAATCATTTTTTTCGATATGGAATTCGAAAATTGCCTGAGAGATGGGAAAAAGTAGTAGGCAGCGCTAGACAATATTTTAATTGATCTGTTCATTCATTTTGTTTTGAAATAAATGCATTTTTGAACACAAAAAAACGGACCGAACTAATTTGTACTCCCAATACTTAATCGCTTATTTATTACATTCACGTGAATTTATTCACTTTTTGTGTATTCATTCTTAGGGGAAACTTTATATAATCAATATCCTGGTGTATGTGATATTAGATTAGCTGTATGTAACTTAATATCACATAAACAAGAAATCCAAAAAGAAAAAGAAAATTTTATTCCGAACAGAAAAATATTAAACCACTGAAAGAAAGATGATCTCTCTTTCCGATATATCTTTTTCTGTAGTTTAGAACGGAATACACATATTCCGTCATTTTTGTTGCGTTGAAACGTGAACTCCCAATATTCATATAACGTAAGCGCTTTGCGGACTTTACGCAACCAATCACAAGTCATTCGTTAGAGTTAATCACAACTAAAACTAATTTTATAAGATTTTAACGTTGTTAATCAATATTTTCAATAAGAAACGCATTTAATTTAGTATTTAAGTATTAGATGATAAAAAATGAATGATAAAACAATATTTAAAAGATGTGATTATGTACAGATTTGCTGTTCATTCCGTTTACGTTAATTCCTCTCCATGGGAATGAAGGAATTCAAAGCCGTGTAATGAAAACTATGAAACGTTTATGATTGATTTTGCTCTCGTTCCGCATTACGCTATTCCATTGCATGGGTTTGCATCCACAGTGCGTTAAGACTGAGAGTCCCATGAAGTGTATTTATCGTGTATCACGTAACCGCGTAACCAATCAAAAGCTGATTTTATTGATTACTGATTGGTTACGTGATACGCGGCAAATATGCCTCATTGAATTCTACTCTAGATTATCATATTCGGCAAATAAAAATTGAGCCAGTGTAGTGCCGAATTTATATTCGGATTAAGGCCCTGCGAAGAAGAAATAAGGAATAAAGAATAAACGATTTCAATCTATCAGAATACCGTTCGTATTCCGATGTATCCGATTTCTGATAAGTTAAAATCGTTTATTCTTTATTCCTAATTCCTCTATTGTGCGCAGGGCCTAATTGAATGAACTGAACGAGTTCAAGAAATATTGCACTGACAGTGCAATTTAGTATAGGACTAAAGTGGTTCTGTACTCGCATCATGTCAGGGCAGCACTAGAACGGAGTCAGTGTATGTGTGCTGAATTCGCCACAAGTTAACCGAAGCTTAGTAAAAATTGCTTTCTATGTAGAAAAGTATATGGATGCTGGATCTATCTTATATGCCTATGTGTTAATCGGAGTTGCTGTCGATGAAAGAGACTTTTAGATGAGATTGCACATGGATTATTGACAAGTTTCGCGTAGTGAAACTTTTTGCGGTTTTAAACCAGTTTGTAAGGATAAAGGGAGGATTTTATCTTCGCGCAAATATTAATTATTTAGGTAACGATCAGAATATTTATATCGACTATATTTTATCCTCTTTCCAGGATTCACTAACCTTCAAGTTAACATATTCTTATTTATATTTTATAATGCTACATTCCAAAATATCTCCTTTGAGAAAAATTTCACTCAATACAATATTGCATGTTACGTGTACTTATATATTTTGAAGAAAATTTTCCACAGATGGGACGTTTTGAAATGCAGCTTAACCTTTTGTGAACACATTTTCGCAAATAGCCACTCAAACCTTTTTATCGCCAAGTGGCTCCGTCCACAAAGAGTTAAATGTTAAAAGAGATAAAAATTTCATAAAATTGATGATGATATATTTTTCAAATATTGTCTTTTTTATATTACTACCAGGATGTTATTTTTAATGTCGTTGCATTGTACAATCTTGCATGCTTTTAGCAAAACATGGTACTATCGTGTCGATTTTACAAAGAAAAGTATCCAGAAGTAGAGGATGTGGTGATGGTAAATGTACGCAGTATAGCTGAGATGGGTGCATACGTTCATTTATTGGAGTACAACAATATTGAAGGCATGATCTTGCTCTCTGAGCTCTCTAGAAGACGTATTAGGTCTATCAACAAACTTATCCGAGTAGGCAAAACTGAACCAGTTGTTGTTATTCGTGTAGATAAGGAGAAAGGTAACTAAAGATATTTTATTGATTCAAATAAAAATCAATAAAAAAACTATATCGAGTAAATGAGAATCAAGTGCAGTTAGTGGAAAATTAAATCATTTACATAAGTTTCAATTATACAGTTCTCATTATTTATAATGAAATGTATTAATCATGGGTTCTAGGTTACATCGATCTGAGTAAGCGTCGTGTATCTGCTGAGGATGTGGAAAAATGCACAGAGAGATATGCTAAGGCTAAAGCTGTTAATTCAATTTTAAGACACGTGGCAGAGCTATTGCACTATGATAATGATGACCAGCTTGAAGAACTCTATCAGAAAACAGCCTGGCACTTTGAAGAAAAATACAAGAAACAGAAGGCATCTGCTTATGATTTTTTCAAACAATCAGTATTGTAAGCAAAATCTAACTGCAATAAGTTAAATTAGATCGCTATAAATCAATTAAAGAAGAATCAACAAATAGAGACTAGTTTTTGGTACCCAATAATATTTATATATAAAATTTAAATATATCTTCTAGTTATATAAAGTGTATGTCAATACTAATTAGCAGTAATATATATAACGAGAAGATATATTTAAAATTTATTTTTTAAATTAGAACCAAAATCTAGCTTCGACTCTTCTTTATTTATTCAGCCCTTCTTTATTTATTTGAAAAAAATATATTTAAATGTATCTCTGGAGATATATTTATGAATATAAATACTTTTCTTCTCAAAGGGATCCCTCCATTTTAGCAGAATGTGGTTTGGACGAACATACGAAGGAAGTGTTGCTAAATAATATCAAGCGAAAACTTACTTCGCAAGCGGTTAAAATTAGAGCAGATGTAGAAGTGGCTTGTTATGGTTATGAAGGCATTGATGCTGTTAAGACTGCATTAAAAGCAGGCTTAGCTCTTTCCACTGATGAACTTCCTATAAAAATTAACTTAATTGCTCCTCCATTATATGGTATATGTTCTATATTATTTTTCAAATCAATCATTATATTTTAAAAATCATGACGTTATATCTTATATGGTGATCTTCAGTCATGACGACATCTACTCCAGAAAAACAGGATGGTTTAAAGGCATTAAGTGATGCAATCGAAGTCATACAGAATAAAATAATGTCACTTGGAGGTGTATTCAACGTACAAATGGCAGTAAGTTTCATGCATAAATAATGTTGATCTAATATTTTGCATTTATTATTTTATAATAAAGAAATTATTCTGTTTTTTTTCTATAATATTAGCCAAAAGTCGTTACTGCGACGGACGAGGCAGAATTAGCGCGACAGATGGAACGAGCAGAACTCGAAAATGCAGAGGTTGATGGTGATGATGAAGAAGAAGTAGAAGGATTGGAAGGTGATTTTAGTGGTGGCGAAGGAGCTGAACAAAACAGCAAAGATATTGAACAAAATGGCAAAGCTATAGATGAGAATGATAAAGAAGATATATCCGAGGAAGATAATTAAATATATATATATATATATATATATATATATATATAAATATATATGGAAATAAAGTATTCTCGATTAACTAACAGACATTTGTATGTTTTTCAATTGAAATTAGAATTTAATAAATTTTCTATTGTCTTTTTGTTGGATGTGCCAGAACAATGTTTTAATAAATATGAAAATAAAAGATGTACAGAATATAATTTATAGAAATGAAATTTTCTACTGACTTGATATGTAATAAACAATTTATACATGCATTTTTTGATAAAAAATCAATCATCCAATTATTCATTCACCATATATTTAAGGTGAATTACGTGAATTACGTTCTGAATTACGTATGTAACGTGTAGACTAATGCATAGAAAGTTCTGATTTAATTAATGCACGCATTAGAAGCGCTTTGATAGTGCTAAGAATTTCCTAGATTGTACTATCCATACTGGGGTATCAATCATGAAACTTTATCCCTAGGATAAAAAGTGAAAGGTCAATATTATATGCATCTGTTTTTTGTCATACGTCAAATTTTTCAAGTTTTTCGATTGATTATAGGACAGAGATCCGAGATCCTCTCTGCTTACAGCCAATTAACACGCTTGAAAAATTCGTCGTATGTACATATGAAAAACGAACATATGTAATATTGGCCAAAAGCGAAACTAAAACGAAGCTCGAAGTCAGCAGAGGTCGCGCATCGACATTTTTATATATTACCAATATCTCACGCAACCTATAACACACGCAATCGCAAATTCATGTCAATTTTCGTATAATAAATTCATCGCGATAAAGCGTCTAAGTTTAATTCTAAGAACTCGAACTTATTTGTTCGTGTAAACTATGTGTTTGTGAATTACTATTTCGTAAGTACAGATTGTAAAACTTTCGTATCAAGCAAATGTTGTTTCGATTTAACAATTTGAAATGCCATGTTACACTAGATATTCATAGGCGGTTCTTATTTTAAGATCGTCTTAAGTAATATCTTAAGATGCTAATACGACTCTCTGATTGGCTTATAACATCTTAAGATTCTATTTAAAACAACCTCAAATATAAGAATCGACTATGAATATCAGTCTAAGAAATGGTGAAAATATATCAATTTCGAAATTTTTTGTTGTTCTCGGCATCTCCACCTCAACAAACACGTATTAATGCGTATACTTTAATCTTGGAAAAGGATTTTCGAATTTGTGAAAGAGAAAAAAATATTTATTATACAAAAATTATATAATTTAGTCGGTAATACAGACGGCTTTAGGATCTCCTTAAAACCCGTTTCAGATTATTGACTCTGCAAACCGACACGACTGCCAACTCTGACTGCTGGTTAATAATGGACCAATCACAATAAGATAATATGATAATGTGATTGATTCAATATCGGTAGTCTAATAGTAGCTTAAAGTAGACGCAGGACTAGTCAGGATTAAAGATGCAAAATTTGGGTATGATGCAATATATTTTGCACTAAAATCGGAAAAAAAATTCAAAACTTATATTTTTTCAATTCGTAGAGCTGTCACTTGATGTAGATGTTTTCTTAATACAAAATTTTTATTACAGCTTGTATGGACCACACGATAGTGCATGACGTGCACCAACAATATTGAGTGCGTTCGGAGAGACACTATTCGCGCTATGGATGCAAACGCTACCAACGCTGTTCTTGGAGCCAATAGCGCAATAGCGTTTAAACAGAGAGGTATATTCGTCGAGGTTAAGTTAATTAATGTAGGGGATTCTGTTTTCAATCACTAACCAAACTTTTCCCTATGATTAAAAATTATTTTTAAGATTTTGTATTTAAAGATAAAATTATTTAAAAATATTTGTAACGTAAATTTTTTATTTTCTCGTAGTGAATAACAGAATGCAATCTCAATTGCAATCTCTATAGCTTGCCGCTAGGCCGAAGTGAACAATGTAAACTAAATCAAAAAATTAATAGTTATACTAAGTAAATTAATCAGATAAAAGGAAGAATCCTTGAGCATCTGTCGATTTCAAAAGAAGAAGCATATTTACATCTAATAAGTATCTTAAGCATCTGCAGCGGAATATCCTGCTGCGTTATACCGCAATAGTAATTTTTTTCCGTATATGGGGATTAAAAATTCCGGTAACAAGGTATCTCTGATTTTCACATTTATAATGAAATCAAATACACAAATTGAACTTCGCAGAAACTTTGAAAAGTTAAAGATGACACAAGCAAGAATTACGTTCACTTCAGTCTAGTGGTAAGACATCAGCAGAGATTAAAATTAAGATTGCATTCATTATAATAAAATTTGAAATTCACACATTACATATGTATGTTTACTCCAAAAATTCTAAGAGAGAAAAGTTTGGTATCATTCGAGAACAGAACCCCTTCAAACATTAATGAAAAAATCAAATTCAAACATCTAACTTTGACGAATGTTAAACGCTACGCTAAGATCGTTCACGGATTTGTAACGCTAATGCTACCTCGGAAGGAATAGCGTTGATAACGCGCAGTTGTGACGTAACACGCTACCATTAGTGATCGTATTTGTTAGCGCTATCTACAACTCCGCGAACAGCTAACAGTTTGTAGCTAATAAATAGCGCAAATAGCATCTCTCCGAACGCACTCACTGAGTTTATGAAATTAAGATTAATGCTCATTTCCACCAATGTAAATTAACGCTGTCCTTATCTAACATATTGCAACGCCATCTCTTAAAAGCTCCTACACCTAGGGCTCGAGTCTGTATCTTGAAATGAGAAAATTATAAAAGTGAGCGAATTTACTAGAATGATTATTTCATTGGTCAACTCCTAGTAAATTTGCTCTTTTGTAATTTTCATCTTATTTGAAGATACAGAATCGACCCTCTACTGCTAGACACAATTATTGCTTTGTTTATCCGGATCTTCGCTCAGCATTCGTATACATTCGCAAATCAATATGAATCTTTCTTTTGAAGCTTTTACGTTTCCACCGTTTCCAATGTAGATTAACTTTAATCTCGGTTCAATTTACTCTTCGTCCTTTTCTAATCTTTAGAACTAGAGATCTTTTGAACTTAGCAAGATTTAAAGAACAGAAATATCTTTCTATTCTCTTCTATCCTCTTTTAGCGCAAAAAAAAAAGTTATTGAACAGGACAGAAATATTTTTCTATCTTCTATTTTTTGATACATGTACAGAAAGAAGAAAAATTACTGAGCAGGACAAAAATATACTTCTGTCTCTCAGTCACTCACATTTCCATTTATTGGTTGGATAAGCTATTCCCTTTCTATTACTATAAATTTTATGCATAATATACGCACATCTGTGTGTTAATATGCATATGCACGTGCTGACAAATTCCGTTAGGGTGCTGTCATATGCGGCGTAACTTACGTAAGCATAACTTGCATCGACCATATTGTTTCACTTGAACATCAATAATTTCTGCCTAGTTACTTTATACTTTTTACGCTATTTTGTTGTTACGCTGAAACATGATGGAATTACTATCGAATTCAATTTCTGGCTTATTTTAGCTTATTCTGTCTGAAAAAATGCACATGAGTTTCGATTTTGCAACAGTACAATTATAGAAGTCGTACATCCCTTTGACGTGGAAAGTCTAACTAATCGAAATGTGAAATAATATAGTGGAATAATTATAGACCTCATTTTGCCTCTGTGACAGATTTCCTAAACTCAATAGTCAACTTTAACGCTTAATATCTTGGATCACAGGGTAGAGCGACGTATTTTTTTGTCAGATTCTTTCGTTTCATGTATAAATGTGTCGAATAAGCTTAAAAGTCTCACAAGACTTTCTAATTATAACAATTGATTCGATCATCCACTTATATGGAAAGGTGCCGGTTCTCCATGAGGCATACTTTTCGAGATGTATAGGTTACGAAAATCAATCATAAATTTGTTTAGATTGTATTTCTGTTAGAGTGTACAACAGAAATTCTGATCAGCAATTGGTCGCATTTCTCTAATCTTCAGCGAAATACATCCAATGTAAATTTCAGTTTTTAGAATGGCGTATTCTAATAAATAAAATAAACATATTCTAGTAATATTATTAGAATGTATAGATTATATTTACGCAGATTACGCTTCATATGACGGCACCCTCATTCTTGTTGCGTTGAAACGTGAATTCCCAATATCTATGCAGCGTAATGCGCCTTTGCAGACTTTGCGCAATCAATTACAAATTATTATATTTATTTCATTAGGGTTAAAATCACATTAAAACTAATTTTATAAGATTTTAACATCTTTAATCTTTAACTCTGCCGGAAATTCTCAATAAAAACCGATAAATTCATATATAAGATTTATTCGAATTTATGAGAAATTATTAATATATATTTGGATGTATTCGTAAAGTTTCTATTACAAAATCTTATACGTTTCTATCGACATCAACTGTAAATTGAATATATCTGTGAATATTGATCAATACTTTTTTCGAATTTATCGTAATCAATTGGATGTATGTGCTTTGCCATGTATTTGCGAATACAAAATTTATATGTATTGTACTTATACGCAACATATAAGATGCTTTTTTATGTTGACGCTCGACGCACATTTTCAGTGTCAAAATAAATCATATGATTAAAATTGATGCTTGATATTCGTCAATTTCATGTGACTTATTTTGACCGAAAATGAACGTCGAGCGTCGGCATGAAAAGGCAGCTTTAATGTTTCAAATTTTTATAAATTGAGAAATGATCATCTTTTTTTAATGCTCAGAGTTCGTGCGCGATTAACGACATGACTAAACCTTATGTCCCTGTATAATTTTTGACATAAAGATGAAATAACCTGATGAATTTTTGAAAGTTTTAAATAACTTAAGTATTTTATCTCCGTGGGAAAAAACGACAATAGGATATATAGATCTTGGCGTGAAGTGCGAGAAAGTATAGTAATAAGTAAATATTATTCAGCAAGTCTCTAGGAGGCTAACATTGTGGCATTTCAGATAAGTTTTTTTTTTCCTATACCTAAGTATACGAATTGCACTAAATAAAACAAATGCTTTGTGGATTTTTATTACATTTTTCAGGTATTAAAGAATAATGAATGCATTACTGTGAAAATGCACGAAAGGTTTTCGTAACGAAACCCTATGGATTAAATAAAAACTCATTCTCCGACAGACTCGTCTACTGGCTAGGCTATGTCGCAAGGACGAAAGACGACAGTTGAGAAGATCTGAAGCTAAGGAGTCAGGCTAAGATATTCACAGAGAATATTTAATTTTTCGTCGGTCTTCTAATAGAATTAGAAGAATAGAATGTGATCATCAAAATTGTCTGTACGGAAGCTGCAGTGTCGCTGTGATTGGCAGTGGGCAATTGCTATAATGCGCAATTGAACCACTCCCTCGAAGTCCTTGGTGTACCTATATTTTACGACAAAAAATTAATTAATCAGAGTCTGTTCGCATATACAATGATATATATTCGTATTTGCTTGAGGCTCGATTACACACGAATCCGATTGCACATAGATCCGATTGCACATTGACCCGATTGCGCACGGACTCGATTGCATATGATCCAATTGCGCACGATCCGATTGCACAGACTCAATCAGATGCAATAACGATTGAAAAAACGGGGAAAATATTAGTAGACGATGAAAAAACATAAATAAATGTTTATATATCCATGCGAAGACTCTCACGACCTCCCTCTCCCCCTGCAAAGTGGTGCACAACTTCTATAATTGTACTGTTGTTGAGATTAGAAAATCTGTTATGTAGACAGTGGGGTGTATAGACTAGTACTTATTGATTCGGAGTGGTTATGCAACAAAAAAAAATAATGTATCCTATCCGCTTAGGGCCTAATCGCCTAGAAGTTGCAGTGTAGACAGTGTCCGTGGATTAGAGTATGTAGAGTATGTTTCTAACCCATAAAGACATTGGGATATGAGAACAGTCTGTGTGCAATTAGATTCGTGCGCAATCAGGTCTGTGTGCAATCGGGTCGGTATGGAATGGAGTCTATCCGCAATCGGATCTGCAATCGATTCCGCATGCAACGTTGTGTGTCCGATCGCGTCTGTGTCCGATCGGGTCCGTGTCCGATTGGGAAATACTGCTATGTCCGATAATATGCGCAATCGGGACACTCCCGATTTTGATCAAGATTAAATTACACAAAGATTAAATCCTTTATTTTATTGAATGGATATCTTGCTAATTCTAACATGCAAACTCAAGCATGAAATTTTCGTATTGGAGGTTCAATTATTTATAAAATATAAAGATTATGCGTTTCGCGGATTTCTTCCGTGTCCAAATCCATTCTTGGAATGCCAATGTTTCAACTTAAGGATAAAAGAACACCAACGTGATATTAGGTTAAAATATGTCACGCAATCAGAACACAATATCGACACCAAATACTGTTTGATAAAACAACCACAATAGTCAACATTACATATTTTCCAAGAAAGTATAGAAAAGTCATAGAGATACAAAAACACCCTAACAATCTAAATAAACACA
>Ga0157363_1004444_pt1 | contig 12923 bp, 18 predicted proteins | sample AttsexASBM1_FD_111477 | JGI IMG/M metagenome (GOLD analysis project Ga0157363, IMG submission 111477) | Fungus gardens microbial communities from leaf cutter ant in Ribeirão Preto, State of São Paulo, Brazil - Atta sexdens ASBM1 | ecosystem: Host-associated > Fungi > Mycelium > Unclassified ...
GATACGGTTGACCACGACTGTTAACCACTTTGCCGGCTGTTCGGCATCTATAACAATATTTTTCTCCAATCTAGTCGAGGATGAATAGGTGAAATTTTCTATCTCCCATAACTAAGAAAATATCGTTCGAAGAAACTTAGATAGGTGACAGTAGCTCGGAAATTTTTCGTAGTAGTTGGAGCGAGAGATCACTTGATCACTTGATGACGTCATCTCCTCTTCTATAAATGTAATGTGAGTACCAGTATAAATATGTACACACACACTAGCCTAGTCGTCGATAATGAAAAAAGAGCTGCAGGGAGCTGAGCCGCCAGTTGTCCACACTGCGCACTCTTGCTAGAGCTTTCATTCCAACATTAAATTTGCAAAGGAGTGCAGAATGACAGGTAGAACAAGACGAGAACCCAGGGTAGTCCAGACATGTTGGATGTCGTCGTGCCTACAACACCGAATCAAAATTCAGAGGATGATTCATCTGCCTAGATGTATGTGAAAGACACACACTGCAAGTCCTATGCTCGTATATTGAGACTTCTGGGTGTGGCAAAACCCCATTGATTTGTTGACTGGATTTCTATTCCAAGATGTTGCAACAAACACGATCCCATTGATGAGAGGACCAAGCTCATCAGTAAGAGAGGGCTTTTGGCTGTCAAATAAATTAGTAAATTGCTGTCAAACCCCAAAGATTATATCACGTCAGGCTTACAGCTCTATACAAACACGTCGCATAAATCAATTGAGCCGCGAGGACGGCAATTGGTCAATTGGTCAGACCGACATTGATTCGGGTTCTATGACATGTTCTGACATTAACCGTCAAAATTTGAGTTGACAAAAACTCTGACCAAATGTTTCCTCTACGTTGCCTATCGAAAGTGTAATGGCTCATACTATTGGCAAAACTTTCTTCACTTTAGTCATGCAGCTATCGAGGCCATGGCCTTGCAACAATTTGCTTCTCATCAACAAGTTTTCTAAACACCGAATATAGGATGACCGTTGTTCATACTATCTTATCGGAACTGTCAACTATGGTTCATAGCTATAAGCGCGCCGCCGGCCACGGAAAAATACGCATGTATCCAATCTATGATTTAGATCCTTATATGCTGGTTTATTTACCGGTGAACCCATCAAAAGATCTCTATCATTGCAGCCGGAACGGGGACACCGTAGTGTGCTAATGATCCTTGGCTATATAAGTACTAATCCGACAGTGATTCTTGCCAAAAAAAACCGCTATCCTTACAAAGCTATTCCTTTCCCATACGGTAGTTCTGTGTTCGGAGCGACCTAAATAAGCGGCGGTCAGAATATCACTGGTTTTTCTAAGGACAAAAAGCGCTCATACTTTAGCCACAGCTATACCATATTCCACGTCATCATGATGAGAATGAGACGATCGCTCAAACGACTTATCATCGTCTACTTTGGGTTCAGTCTCGAATAGGGAGGGCTGAACATGTATCTATCACACAAAATGATTGAGCAGACCGATGCAGAGCCGATCAAGACTCCGAGAAAAAAGAAAAGAAAACCTACAGGCGTGACAGTCTCATTTATGTAAGGATTCTGATAAAAATAGGTATCGGTTGACAGCGTCAACTAGGGGAGGAGAGGGGGGGGGGGCTACGACAAAAACGTACCGCACGCCGACTAGCCCCACCTGTGGTTGAAATTTGGTGGCATTGACCCGATTGGTGGCTAGTGGACTCTTTGATGTCAGCTCGAGCATTGAGGGTAGACAACAAACAATTCGCATAGAGCTTTGTCAAAGCCAAATCCCAAATGAAGTTTCTGGAGAAAAGAAAATTCATTCATAGGCCCATAAACAGGTGTGAAAACGTCCGTACAAGGCAGTTCGCTGTGCAAGCAAGAGTAGGCCCTCAAAAAAAGGAATTCAGAGGTGTTCAGAATATTTGCGCACTGGGAGGGCTGGAACGAAAGGAGATGAATACCTGCTGTCTATTCTTCCACGTCAATTGGAACTCACTCATAAAGAAGATCACATCGCCAACAGCAAAGAGGGCACTGGGCAGATGGGAAACACAAATGTAATCCACATGGCCGTTCAAAACTCACGTCAACATCCCAGTCTGGACCGTCACTGTTTCGAAAAGTGAGTCATATTCGTACACAGATTAAGACTAGACCCACTTCGAATGATCCTGGAGATAGCATCGTCGGTCGCGGCAAATCCCGTCTTACGTCTCGACTGCGAATCATGAACGTTAGCACATATTTTAACTCAAAGTTTAGCACACACCAGATTGATCACAAGCGTTCCTGTAATGAGAACGTCCGCGACAGTAGCTGAAAGGAACCACACAAGAGCGGACAAATGAAGTTCAGGCTTCCGGCTGAAGAGCTTGATAATGATGATCTTGATAGTTGTCCAAAGTCCGCCAGCTGAACTCGACACAGGTATTAGCATTGTAATAGGAGAAATCGGACCACTGGAACACACCCAGAGAGACTAGAGACAGAATGGCGATGATTGACGCGATTGTGTTCTGTTTCGTGAGAAGTCGAATCCTCCACGCAAAAAACAGTTGTATAGGCGTAGAGATGGCGACCTGGCACGCGCGTGAGCGATCATGTGCTGTATCAATGCTAAACTTTATCAATGCTAAACTTACAATGGTGATAGGCTCTGCAAGTCCCACCAGTTATTTATAGACCAGCAAATGATTGCAGAGTCTTACCTGCCGCAAACACTAAATTCATTTATTTTGTTAGTGATAATTTTCCTCGCCCAAAAAATAAAGTACTGACTAACTGGGAAAAATCTTAGCTGATGACCTGCAGAAGAGGCTTGAGATGACAATGTCCTTGCTGCAAAATACCCTGAAACGCACCGTACTCGAGTATTAGAGGTTGGTACATCATCGCCATGTCTATACCCGTGTTCACAGTCTCCACAATAAAGAGATAGAGCACCTTACAGCCATTCAGTTTTGGACCATGACATCAGGAGTGAAAGGAAGGCTCACAAGATACTTGATCCAACGTGCATCTCTGTTCATTCATCAACAATCATTCCTTGATACGCAAGCAAGGAGAAACTCACCTTGGGTATACATGATAATAAGAGTATGTCTATCATGAAACTAGTGTGAATATCGCGGAAAGCGCATAAAGAAGCGAGAATTCTGCACCTGGACTATAAACACCTAGCCATACCAAAGTGTTGTCAATCATTTCTGATGCCGGAAGGCCTGTAAACATACCCCATATAGAATCATATTTGCGAAGACTCCAACTAGCATCGGTCCATAGCTAAACGCTCCTTGTTCAATTCCCAGTTTCTGAATACTCAGAAGTACAAGTTCCTTACCCCAGCTGTACATTGGGCAGAAGCATCGGGTAAGAAGGTGGCGCAGACGTCGGCGTCGCCACGATCGATGATGTCGAAGTCATCTTGACTCTCGTAGACAAAGCACACTGGAAACCAAGCGAAATGGAGGAACTCAACAGAATGAAAGGATCACAGTGAGGGTCCTATCAACAAATCTCTGAGGATCGAGCGCCTTATCAATGATTGCCTTGAGAATTAAGAGTAGCCTTGCGGAACTAAAAAAGGGGGATTGGTTGACTGCAGTGAAGCAAAAGCAGGCCTCTCTTCCCCAGAACAGAAGCATCATGAATCTACGGCATCGCAGGACTTTCGGAATGTGTCATTCACGAGAAGCAGTATCACTTCTCCAATCCTTCTGCACGTGGTCATGCAAACGCCGCCATATGGCGGCAACCACAAATACGACCGCCGGTAACTCGAACAAGATGTATTCACAGGAGCTCGCGAAATCCGAATCATGTGTTTGGCAGACGGGACCTGAGAATATGACAGGAAAACGCAAAATGTGCATTGGAATCACAAATAATTGGCGGAATACAGTAAATGAGAGTTTTTTTGGCATGATGATGACTTAGGTAGAATTGACTCACATGGTGGATAAATGAGGAAATTCGAGCGAAGAAGCGACGGGACATTGTAACAACCCTGAAATACCGAACACTCCCATTCTTACCCAAGCAACATCCGAGTTGTAGGGCATGCTGATTGAAACTTGAGGGACATACCAATGTAAATATATCGTCTTTGTTGATCCTCCCATAAATCGAGCAGTTGAGGTATGGTAAACACTCGCTGAGGAGAGCATGGGAGTCCGATATCACCGCTGTTTTCACGGTGCAGTCTGAATAATTCGTGGTACACTGTGGCAGATTGGGTTCAGGTCGCACTGAGGTACAGTTATCCAGAAAACATAGATATGGGATTGAGCCAGAAACAAGGTCGATCTAATTGCATAAACTAAACATACAGAGGAAACAGCGACACCGTAAGTGAGACACAATCACATAGTAGAAAGTTTGATACTTAGCGCAGATCGTGGAGCCTACCCTTCTAAGAGTTTCAAGTGTGACATTCCACACGCACCGATTTTCCAATCTTTGACAAGTCTGTATCTACGGTGCTGATTGCACCCTTCAACTGCACAAGAGACAGAATCTTGAGATCTAGGCGCTTCGAATACTGGCACAAGTGGTGGAGATACTGTTTGTGGAACAGAGAAGCTTAACACCATGCTTGTGGAATTACCATCGACCTTTTTGGATGAAGTCCAGCGGAACATGACAGGCTTGACCTCCTCCCGAGCCACCTCCATAGCATCGTCTTCGTCCCCCTCTTCCACCCCTTCGCCCTCGTCATCCTTTACTTTTGCCTTGACCTTTCTCCCAATACCAGGCATCGGTGATCTATCATCAAGTGCCGTTCCTCTTCTATTTCGGGGTCTAGTCTGTTTCTTCAGTAGTCGATTGATAGTCTCAGCCTGAGCATCTGGATCAACAATTGAAATTCCAAGGGAGTGAACACAAATAACCTTCTCGTCCTGAAGTTTCTTCTCAGTCAAGTGTTTCCGCTTTCTCGCCGTTTCTTCCCTGCGCAATGCGAGTTCTGTTTCATTCAACACTTTCTTCTTACTACGGTTTCTTTCCTCTATCACGAGGTCAACTTCGATTGGGTAGGCTTATAACAAGACACGCACCCAGTGAAACGTGACTGGAATCAATCCTACTAGCAAGGACTGCCTGACGCGTGGTCATTGGTCTAGGTTGGCCGGGTGGACGCAAACCTAAAACAGAACCATCCTCATCTTCAGATTCGGGAAACGTGGAGTCCTCAAGTTCAGTATCTTTTACGTAGAGCTCCATAAAATGCATGTAAATCAGAAATGGTGATGGAAAGCTTACCAGACTTGACGTTTCGACGAATTCGCGTTCTGGATGGCATCATCTCCACCTCTGGAGTAGGTCTGGCAGTGCTATCGTCAGAGCTGCCGATACGTTTGCCAACCCCAAGCTTCAGTTTGATTCTCAACCGTGGTTGTAGCTTTCTAGGGGATGGTATAGGCTCCTCGTCTTCGTCTTCGTCTTCGTCTTCTTCCTGCATATGAACGGTCAGGAGTGTCACTACAGAGAATAATAAGAATCATTACTTACTGTATGTATTTCATCCTCGTCGTTGTCATCCTCCTCCTCCTCTTCTTCTTCTTCTTCTTCGCCTTCGCCGTCAGCATCATCCATCTCAAGCTCCTCCCCGTCGTTTTCGACATCAATTTCATCGTCTTGATCCATGTCAACATCCGAAACTACTCGGAGATCGACCATGCGGGTCGAATATCGACGCATCCGAAGTGGCATTAAAAAAGGGAGTCCAAGTGGCGTCCACGGACCACAATTTAAATTTAAATTGTTACAGGTTTTCCCATGAGTGAGCGTCTGTGATGGATAATGTTCCCAGGACTTACTATAACTAGAATCATCGATCCCAACCATAGCAATCCCTTGCATGTACGACATTGAGTGGAACTATTTTTCTGCAGAAAATTATGAAGAAAACAAGGGAAGATAGCGACCAATGACCCGTGTAATGGTTTTCTGGCCAATCACCCAAAGTAGCAGAATGAACAAGTGAGTATAATTATGTAATATCAATTCATGGGGAGACACAGTGCCTATGTGAGTGTCTTTCAGGCAGTGAGAGGCATCTCAACAAATTCATTGGAATGAACACTTAAAGCTCGTCATCAGTATCCATTGAATAATTCCTAGTGGTTTCTTGAGCCTCTCATCATCATCTGGGGTATGAGATGTTGATACGTTCTTAGCAGTATGATGATAGCAGCATCGAAGATTCCCTTGTCTGTTGCGTGATCCACGACATAAACCTCTTCCTCAGGATTGAGAAGGTCATTGAAGCTCATGAAAATTTTCAGGATGCAAGACACCGCAGCTCAGCAACCTCCACTTCTTGCTCAATGTACTCAATGTACTTGGTATTTGCACCTTTAAGAGTGATAAGACAGGCATGACAGGAGTTGTCAGTTTTCAGCCAGAATCACTACCAGCCAACTCTGTCATACCTGAGCCATCAGATTAGACAAATTATCAAATTTGACAGCCATCTTCGAGGACACCAGCGTTCCTGAAGGCATTGCCAGAACAGATTGAGAGGTGCATTCATTCATACCTCACTACCATGACCATTTAAATGATCAAGCCGATGATTGTGTCCACAGAGCAGGTCCTCGGGTTAAGCATTAGTAAGTGTACGCAGCAAATACAGCAAATGCAAATACAAAGAATATATGCGATGTAATAGAAGGACAAAAATACCACGAGCTAGTTATACAGCTTATCCAGGACACCCCGATATTCATCCTAACTGCATTTCAAGGACTGATGTAGTCAGCATCCATCGCAACTTGCTTGATTAATTCCGCTGTCTCCGCAGATCGAGGTTTGATGTTACACTTGAACGGTTTCGGATCCCTGTTTCATTTTAGCCACAACATTTAATCTATCATAGATTATTAAGATAAATACGAGGTACTGACGCTGTGATAGCTGACTCGAGCTCCATACCCGGTTCAATGATGTTGCCGTCTTCATCCTTCGCTTTCAAGATCTTACATGTTGTCAAGATGGAGACAGCAGCCAACCAAACAATCGAGCTCCCGAGATGCCTTCCGGGGCAGATCCTACAAAGATTATGCGTCACCGTCAACCTCGGTTATCCCCATAGGGTACGATTTACCTGCGACCAAAACCAAAACCAAGTTCCACGTCCTTGGCAAGTTCAGTATCGAGTGTACCATCTTTGTGCAAAAATCGCTCCGGAATAAACGCAGAAGGATCCTGGTACATCTCTGGATCGTGGAGCATAGCCCTGATTGATAGCACATATGAGCATTTTACAGGACAGAAAATAAACTGAGGCACAAGCTTACCAAGCGTTCGGAATAACGACAGCACCTTTCGGAATTTGATACCCCTCATAGACATCCTCCTCTGTTGACATATGAGGAATGCCTATCAAGTCAACAGTCAACCCAAAAACAATGTACACAAAGTAGGAAGGGGTTACAGATCGGTGCAATCGGGCTCCATCTATTGGGTCAGATGTTTGTTTCATCACAAGAATTAACGGTGAAAAAACTAGAAAATTCACCTTAGGGTTTCTTTAACGACGGCCGTACAGTACGGAAGCATAGGTTCATCGTCGTGGGTCGGTAGGCGTAATTTCCCATCGGGGCCACGGAGAACTGAGTCAAGTTCAACTTGAGCCCGTTTCTGAACCTCGAGATTATGAACCATAGCGAGCATGAAAACATGCATAACTCCAGACGTTGTACCAATGGTACCTATCTCATATATGAGCATCGCCATACCTTGAATACAATGAGGTGTCACTCACCCATGAAAATAGTAGCACAAACTTCCTTAATGAATTCCTCTTGTTGGAGGTCGGGTGCGTCAGAAGAGTAAATGTCATCGAGTGCTTCAGAAACAAAAGAAACAAGAGCGCTTCCTTGATTTCCTCCGATCTATCCATTGTATCAACAAGAAAGTTCAGTATACCATTATGCCATAGAATGCCACAAACCTTGCCCTGATTTTGCCACTGCTTCTTGGCATCTTCGAAAGGAATTTCCAACATAGCCCGCATATCTTCATGCCATAACCTTGCCTTCTTCAGGAAGCTACACCACCTCGGAAATTGTTTCATAAAGGGGAAAACATCGACTAAGAAAGCTCCTGGTACAGTAGCTTGCTTGAGGCCCTCAGCACCGATGCATGAGAGCTTGATGTACGGATCATCCTCTGGCTTTATTGCAAGACCAAATGTGGTTGATAAGGAGACAGATCCAACCATGCTATGAAATGAGATCAGAGACTACCAACGAGAAAACTGGTTCGACGTACTGGATAAGGTGTTTCATGAAGTGATCAGGACGTTCGACAAGTTTTTCCAAGAGCTTGTTGATATATTTAGTCTGATGTGGTCTCTGCCAGGTTAAGTTGACGTTGGCGATAGCATGTGAGTCTTCAATCGGAAACTTGAAGTAACGTTGTAAGAGCCTCCTTCGAATACGCCAGCCATCGTCGTTCGGCATAACGGCAAAAAGCCAAGTAAAGCCAATAAGATCATGTACCATAGTTGAATGAGCACGGGAGGAGTAGATGGAGCCTCGTTTCTCAAGAAGGTCACTCGCAGCCTTTCGAGTATTGAGCACAACGATGTGAGTACCTGCCATATTCAGATATATAACCTCCGAGCCTCCAATTTCAACGATGTCAGCAACTTGCAGGGAGATTTGAGTTCAGCTCACCATATTTTTGGCCCCAGTTGGCATAGGCTTCCCATTCGAATTTCGCAGGCTTATTATGAATGTTCCCGATGATAGGGAGTCTAGGAGGGCCAGGCGGGAGAGGAACAGCGCTCCTCGTCCTGTGTTGACGCCAGATATAGAAGACAATGAGAAGGATAACAGCGGCAAGAACATAATGCACGGCGTCTGGTGTCATTGTGAAGACAGTAGAAGACTTGTTTGTGAATGAGGCGACGGAGAACACATCCCGTTTAAAAGTCAAATAGATACCAGGTGAAATGAGGATATCGATATCTAAGACGTAAGAACTACACTCAGATCGGGGAATAGGTCATATCCCGATCGCTGAATTGAAAATTTTGGTGGTGTCCCGGAGATATCACGGCATGTATAAAGCGAAGCCTAATGGAGGAAGACTGGGTTTTCCGCTCGTAAAACCGGGTTGTGCTGTTGGAGCTGCCAAAATAGGGTGGCGAGTAGCTGCCAGACCTTAGCTGCCAGACCTTCTATATCGACTGAGGACCCCATGTTTTGCGTAAATGGAGCTATGCATACACTAAAAACTGGCCCAGACTGACACAGTCGAGCAACGGTGGATGTGCCTGGCAAGCTAATCCCTTCTTGGGTGTCCATGTTTTCCAGGAAATGAATGCCACCGCCTGTATGCAATTATGTCAACATGACTATGAGAACGTACTACGAACACATGATGGAGACACTGCATTGTTGCAGCATGCCAGATGGCCATCTTTCGGATGGAACTAGTGGTACCCCCGTACTCAACATCCACGAAATGGTCCAAATACACATGCATGGTGATGGAGAGATATCAAAATGGGTTTGTAATCGCTCGGAATTGCCATTCAACATTCGGAAAGAGATAAAAATGGCTGCCACATTTGGCTTAGATGCAGCCGAGATGATCTAATAGGCCCACAATCCTGGATTTCAATTACAGGGCCAACGGATCAAAGACAATATCAAGTACTTAGACGTACGGCAAGTAGTCCTTGAGTCTTTCAAACAGCCCTTGCTGCTGTTCCTCGAAGATCAATCCTAAATCTGCAATCACAATGGAAGAAAACAGGCGTGAGATGTATGACAGCTACCATATTAAGGTGATCAATTACATCATCCGACTAGCCAATTATCAAACTTCAAATCTTCTCATTTTTCAGACATTCACTCATCAACGGTGCTACCGGCAATTCAAAAATTCACACATACTGATCTGAACACTCCACGGTCTCATCCGTGGCGTCTTGTTACAGTTGGTTCAGGCAATGGGCTTTTCAGAAAGGAGGTCCTGGAATGGCAAGAATGAAGGTGGCAAGAATGAAGGATCACAGAAAGGGCCAGTAAAGAAAACGTGTCTCAAGGCTCGTACTTAGTACGTTTTCCTGTCCAACTCAATTTTATTCTTATCACCGTTAGTCCCATCATCTAATTGTAGCCTCAAGAAGTGTCTGCAAGCAGGACATCGCCACTAATTTTTAACTACCGGCTGACGCTTAAGAGGTGGCGCTTTGCCATCACTTTGATACACCTGTTTACCACGCAAAGGTTGATTGAGATTCATTCATTAGTCATTGAATTCATGAGACTTGAAAATATATGAACAGCTGGAAAAGTTATGATTAGTGCGCCGCTGAGAACCCGAACGTGCTCCTCAACATGTTTGTGAGGTGGCAATTCAATCAACTGTCACTATCGATAGTCCTATCCCGAAGGATCAACACAGCCATTGTAATATTAACTTGATACTCCCTGATTCAAAATGTATTTAACGTTGTGCTCGTCCCTCTGAATAATCGATTCAACAGATCACCAGAATGAGCGAATAATCCGTTCAATCATTCACCAGGTTTCGTACCCTGGATGGTATTGAACCGAGCTCACAGCACTCCTCGGTTGATCTGTAAGTGACTAGATGACCAACCCCATGCAGATTAAATTCTTATCCTGTCGGAATAAACTCTGCCACCATGCCTGACATCATCTTACTGTAGCCGATTGAGTAACATGACATGGGCGTAGACACGGATGTACATATGCGGAACCATGTATTACAATCCTAATTAAGGCAACGGTCAACTCACAAAACCCTTTTCCATTCGTAATCGGTTTCATCAAAAAAATTTCCGATTTTTCATACCGAAGCTATCAACTATAAACTGTTGGGTTCGTCGACCTCATACACACAAGAGAACCCTCGAAGTGAATGTTTACTACCTCCACTCAGTGGTTAACTGCTACATTCAGATGGGTAGCAACTGCTTCGGACATGGCGCTGATATCACTCGTCACGTTAATCTATCTTCATTAACTAGTCACTTGTGGCGCAAAAATACTGATACTAACCATATCGAATCCTTGAGCAGCTCGCTGCGCAGCATGGGTCCCAGATGCACAGTAAATAGCGCTGGAGAATGTCAGAACATGAATGATTGAAAGGTCAGCTTCACCATTTCTTTCCAACGGCATGTGCATCTTTCAGGATCTTTTGTATTATTGCTTCAACGTCAGGATGCGGATCCGGCGACGGAGGAGGATAACCCAATGAAAGAGATAAGTCATATGGACCTATCAATAGAACATCTAAAGACGATAATGTACTTGTGTAGATGACCTCGACATCTAGATGAGAAGATTCACATACCGATACCCTCAACGCTCGCTATTTCCTCCACGTTTTCGATTGCTTCCTTGGTCTCAATTTGTACCATGACAACAACATTATCGTTAGCTGCCGCTAGGTATCCTTGCACTGACAGTCCCCAAGTTCCGTGAGTGAAGGGACTTCCAAAACCCCTTCGACCATTCGGAGGAAACTTGGAGTCTGCAACTACCTCTCTAGCCTTTTCGGCACTAGAAACCTACAATGACGAAACAAAGAAGTATTGATACTGCTATTCTAAGCGGGAATGGAACATTTATCACCATCGGTACGATAACGCCGCGAGCTCCTGCATCGAGAGCATACTTGATCTGCCAACTTGTACTCCCCGAAACGCCCGTCGCTGGGATCCGGATGATTGGGGTGACGCCTGCACTCTCAATAGCGCTGACGCTCTCCGCTGCGCCAGGAACCAGTGGAACTGTGCCGTGTTCGCAATCAACAACAATCCATGATAAATGGGGACTTGATCCAGCGAGAGTACGAGCATGCAAGAGTCCAGGAAGCGTCAACCAAGCGCCAAAAGCTGGTTTGGACGACCGAAGAGCTTTTAGGAGAGGGTGGGTCGTCATGGATAATCGGAAGAGTTCTTAATCGGAAGAGTTCTTCCTTTTCCTCTCTGAGTTCTTATTTCCCATCCATGATACATGTGACTAATCACAGAGGCTTGTTTTCCGCGGGCGGTCCGGCAACTACGTACGATTGTAGCCGTGCGAGAAACTCGCTATTGTTTTTAAATACTTCCCGAAGGGTTTTGGTTTCACCTTGGCCACAAGAACTCGGAATGAGGTGAACCCACCAGTTCAGCTGAATTTGGCAATTTGGCAAATGGCGCGCATACTAGTAAACATCCCCAGCTTGTTACAGTGTTTCCTGTTGCGAGTAAGCGTATGGCCCATGATCAGTAGTCTTAATTAGGTAGTCGATGTAAAACATACACACGTAGGTTGACCTCCTACCAATACTACGTTGCTCCCTCTCAGCTCTCCATTGAAATATGCACCACAGGTAAGTGGTTGCCAGTTGTCCACACTGCACCATGCTGCTGTGCACTCTGTTCCTTCCAACAGGTTATGGATGTCAGAATTGCAGAAGTTGGACTTAGTTTTATTTTATTCTTTTTTCCATTTTCATTTTTTTATATCTAGTTTCTATTTTTGGACCTGGGGTTAGGGTTTAGCATGATGTCACATGTCACTGTCACACAATCACATGTCATGATGGAAAGTAGTAGAAGGTTCTGAAAGGAATGACATTATATAGTATGTTATATATATGTTGACCTTAAGGCAGACACATAGTCATTTAGGGTAGACTAGTAATAGTGTAGCATTGTCAAGATTGTTGACAGTGGACTTCATTTTTATTTTCTCTTTTCACTTTATTTTTATTTTTATTTTTATTTTATTTTCTATTTTTAGAACAACTTGGATTAGGGTTTATCAGTCACACTGTCACATCTGTCACAAGTTAATGGCGTAGTCACAAGACTAATCATGGGACTTGAGAGAATGGAGTAGAAGGTTCTGGAATAAAGTAACGTCATACAACATGGACAACAC
>Ga0157363_1004445_pt1 | contig 12922 bp, 6 predicted proteins | sample AttsexASBM1_FD_111477 | JGI IMG/M metagenome (GOLD analysis project Ga0157363, IMG submission 111477) | Fungus gardens microbial communities from leaf cutter ant in Ribeirão Preto, State of São Paulo, Brazil - Atta sexdens ASBM1 | ecosystem: Host-associated > Fungi > Mycelium > Unclassified ...
AAAAGGAGCTTGCAGAACAGCTTGGCGTTACGCAGCAAGCCATTTCCGTACGATTACATACGAATAAAGATTGAATTTTACAAAAAAAAGCTCAGAACTTTTTTGTACACCTAATATATTGATGTAAGAATACACAAAAATTATTTTCCAAACAAATGACTTTTATCAATTTATTCACTTATGTACTTATCTACTTACCGTTGCGATATTTAGCAGGTGAATTAAAATCCGTGTTCTAAATCTAAAATAATAAAAATATCAATAAAAATGACAATCGATATATGTACACTGAATTTCTTGACCAAATAAAATGTTCGATTATTCGCTTAACTATTTGGTGCGTCTTGAAGAAAACTCGCGATCAATATTTATAAAGCCAATTAAATATTCTATAATAATACAATTTACATTAAACATGTGGAAATATTATACGTTGGGAGTATGTGCAATATGTGATTTGCATATAGGTATATTGTAAAAAAAACAGCATTCATGTTTTGAATATTTTGTTTTTTTATTTTCATGCCACGATTATTCATTCTTTATACATACATTTCGTTAATAATACGCAAGCGTCATTACGTATTTGTGAAATATGAAAAAATTTAAATAGAAAAATTAAGACGTAAAAAATTGAATTGACATTTTTATGAATAATAAATTTTTTAATTTAATTCGGTCGTATATGAAAAAAAAGTTTTATGAAATTTTATTAATATTTCCTATAGTATTTCCTTCTTAATAAATTCTATCATTCCCTTTTTGTCATTAATATAAATCACACATTATATGACAAACATTATCAAATTTAATTTTCTTGTGTGAAAAATTTTTACTTGCATTCTCTCTTGCTAATAATCGTTGTTTTCATCACATGCTCATAAAATTACTTTATCACAATTAGCATCACAAATATATCGCACACGAATCTTCTAAGAAAGTAAGTATACATTGAATCAAATCTAAAAAATAGCAAGAGCGATATTTAATTAAGTTGATTCACACAACATTGCTGACGCGATTCAAATCAAATGACTTGCGAGATAATTTCGTTCACAATGATAAAAGTAATACAAACATAATTATTGTGCCTAATGAGATTTCAAAGTTATCGGGTCATCGATGTGATAATAAATACAGGCCCTTTCGTTTTATCTTGAAATTATTCCCTTCATTCCGATTATATATTGACAATATAACAACGAAAAGGATTACTAAATTTTAAAATACACAATATAATATGGCTCAAGTAAAATTAAAAACAATTATGTTGAATAGGGCCAAATACAGTAGTTACAGTAATTCTGATTAGAATTAAGTAGAGGAAAGGCTCCTATTATGAGGTACCGAGTTCATTTTGGGTAAATATTAGAAGTCTATAAACAGAATTTAAAAAAATAATAAATTATTTATTTTGTAATTATTATATTGTAATTTATATTGTAATTATTTTTAAATAAATTATTTTGAAGGGAATAATAAGGGATTAATAAGCTTTAAAATAACGTTATATAAAATTTAATTCAAATTCCATTTTTTTTTAAATTGAAGAAATATAAAAAGTGAGCAAATCGCAAAGTCAAAAAATTGTGTTCCTATGATGAACTAATATGAGATACCCGAAAAATCAATAATAAAACGCAAAATATATCAGCAATTAAAACACTTTATTTAATGTTTCTAAAATACAAACAAACACAGCCAGCATGAAAAGTGAGCATGCGATAGATTGTATCCAGAACTCGTCTCCAGGTAGTTAAGATCAAGCATCGCAAAAATAAAACTCGACGTTCATTCCATGTCTTTTTTATTATTGTACAATAATATTTGTACAATAATAATACTTTAACAACGATTTTCACTATAACAGGAGCATGGATTATTTCATATTAAAAATACCCTGGATGTCTCATATTATGATTTCCACGCCTTATGATTTTACGATCATCAAATTTAATTTCTGTAATAAACAATTCAACATATCCCGTATTTTTCTATTAGTACGATCTTACTCTATCACTACATAAAGAATTTATTGCCAAATATTTATTTATTAAATAAGCAAAGTTTAAAGGCTTATCACAATGAAACTTGAAGACATCCAAATTTTTAAATCTTGTTTTACAATGACTACAGACATGATCTAATAATGAATTTTTTACTAAATAGTTTTCAATCCAAGTGCAATAAATTCATGATGGAATAATAGATAGCGTTTATTAATTTAACAGAAATGTCGCTATCTCATATTACGTGCCTATCTCATAATAGGGGGTTTTCCTCTATATTAAAAAAATGGAGAATTCCAATTTCAGATAGTAATACTACGTGAGAGTGAATATTAGACGGAAAAACAAGAGTTATATAGAAGATTCGACAGCGAAGATTACTTACTATCTGGAGGGGGGAGGGGGGAGGATGGTATAACCTCAAAAGCTTATGGCTTACCTAAAGTTTATAAGGATTGGATATCTAAATTATTGTTTCAAGCATTAATTGCCTATTATATTATTTATCTCCCTTTTTACCTTGAATCATTAATGATAGCATTCTTGAGTCAGGTGATAAACAACTTTGGATAAATTAAATAAGACTTGTTTTGAGCCGAACTATATGTTGGCTTCCTTAGATATTTCTCTTTATTAATGTTTCCATAAAATTGGCATCTGACAGCATTATTAAGAGACGGGATCACATATCACGCAACACTACTACACTGTTGGAAGAATTCTTAATAGTTTTATAAATGGTTCTGAATTTCACTTTTAATAATAATTTTTCTCTTTTAATAATAATTATTATAAGCAAATTTTTGGGATTCTTATGGAATTACCCTTATCTTTTATTATAGCGGAAATATAATTTTATAGGATCTAGAGACCTCAGCTATTGAAAGATTACTTACACAACTTTTTTTCTATTTTCGTTACGTCGATGACATTTTATAGCTCCTTCTGATACTATGAATTACATTCAAAGTATTTTTAATTCATTATATGAAAAACTACAATTCATCATGAAAATAGATTTTAACGGTAGAATGAATTTTTTAGACACAACTATCATTGATGAAGACGGAATTATATTTGAGATATCATAAGCCAACCTTTTCAGACAGATTTCTTAATTTTCATTCTCACCACCCTATCTGTGATAAGAGGAATGTTATTATGAATTTTGTCGACAGAAATTTTATTACCATTTTATTCTCGCTTTCAACAAAATAATTTTACTGAACTTATTCATATTTTTTTAGAGAACGATTCCTTTATATTTTATTTTTTTCATTATACAAAATAGATTAAATTATCATATTCACAGGAATAATACTGTGATAAAAATGCCTATTCATCAAAAAATAAAAACACAAATAAATTCTTTTTTTTTACAGTTTTCTTACGTTAGATCGATCTTGGAAAGTTTTATGCTTGTTGCACTTAAACTAAATTACAAATTAGCTTATTTATTCTATCTCGAACATCTTGAAACATTACATAAAAAAGGCAAAGATCAACTGGATATACTTTCCTATAAGATGTAGTTTACAAGATTTCATGCGGCGATTGTGACGTTATGTTAGTCAGATGAAGAGGAAGTTAAACACGAAATTACAGGAGCATATGTCTGATATAAAGAAAAAAACAGGATCTCCATCTGTCATTACTGACCATCGTAATTGCAACCACAATTAATTGAAACGACATTACAATTTTAGTGAACCTTCTTATAATAAATGTTTGATATCAAAAATGGTTCACATAAAAAAGCAAAGACAGACTTGAATAGGCAAAATGATCACTTCATGAACAACTTCCTACTTACATATTATACAATCTTTTTCCTCTTCCTAATTATCTATTCTTTATCCCTCTTAGTTTATCCTTAGTAACGATTATTCTCTGCTCTTTGTTATAATGTCATTACAGAACAGTATAGAACAGTTGATTATATTGAGATGATCTCTTATCGCAATTTTGCTTCGTATTCTAATAATCTTTTACACTCTAACTGATTTTAATTATATTGCATGTAATGTCATTACATGCTGTGTCTCTATTAAGGTAACTTGTATTAACATTTCCTTTTATTCCGAATCGCATTATATTTTTACAATTACTTAAATTAATTTACACATTGATTATATTTGTATTACTTATTTTGCTCTTACAGTTTCTACTATTTCTCCAGATTTTATATTTCTATTATTTTATGTTTATTAACAGATTTAATATTTCATCATTTTTATCTACTATGATATTCTACAGCAATTTTATAAAATCTAACTGTAATGTTAATTTTTTTGCGGTTAATCATGTATTATTATAGCATTTCATTTTTTAACAAAAGCAATCATATAGATTCAAGATATGCCAATTGTTTTATTACATCAAATATAAAATTGTATTTTCCATTTACTGTTTCTATAGTTAACCGTCAATAATTTTATTATCCCATACAGCACAGAAAGTTGAAGCAATATTGCTGCAATGTTGCAATATTGCAGATTGCAATGTAACATTGCAGAGATATAAATTAACAATATGCCTGCAAAATGTCAGTAATATGCCTGTAATATTCCAAACGTTGCAAAACTATAATTTTTTCTGATATTTATGTAGTACAGTCTTTTAGTTAATGATCGTTTTTACAATATAATTAATATAATCCATTTATATATTTAAATAAAAAATTTATTAATCCATTATTTGATGGCCATTTCATTAGCTAAGTTTTATATTTATTTTAAATATGAAATTAAAAGACTTTGTATAATATCGAATTTAGATACAATTAAATCATTATTGGATAAGACAATAAGCAATTAAGCTGCTAAAAACGATTTATCAAAATATTAATTATGTAATCGATATGCATTTATATGTTTGATGTGAACGCAAGAATAAATCAATGCCCGAATTTTATTGATAATATTCATTTTTTAATCGATTTCAATTAACTCGAAGCTTCGAATTAAAAGAATCACTACGATTAACTTAATTCATGATTAATTTATCAAGCGACTGTATTATTATGTTAATGTTAATATGGATAATATTTGTAGTTTGTTCGGGGTACATAAACATATGCTTTATCCTTACGAATAAATTTATCCTTCAAATTAATAATACATTTATTGAAATATTTTATGATTTTATTATAAAAAAATTACTTTATAGAAAACACATATCACTAGAAATGCGATTTGTGAAAAAAATTAAAGTTAGTGAGATATGTACAGAAAATAATTTTCATTTTAGAATCTTCGTAAGAAATTTATCCAAATACATTACATTACAATATTGCTGGAATGTTTCGTTGCAATATAACAAAAAGAGGACATCTCAACATTATTGGAATCTTGCAGCAATGATTCAGTAACGTTTTGCAACCATCATGCAATATTACAATATTTCAGTGAAATTATTCTGCAATGTTTCTGCAATCTTTCTGTGCTGTATGGAATGTTTATATCTATAATTGATTACATATTTAACATTGATAATGATCCAATCGTGGTTTGTCTTTATAACACTTTTTACTTGTAATTTTATGTTAATATATATCTTTAATACTGAATTAATTGTATTTGACTCATAATTCTTTCAACATTATTTTTTTTAATTTTACTAAATTAAAAAATTTTATTAAATTAAATAAATTTCATTAATATTTCTTAAGTGTCTTAATACCACTTCGAGCACTTGAAAATCTGAGCTCTGTATGTTTTCCAAACAATTAAACTTGTTTCGCTAAATACATTTAGCTTTAATTTTATTTCTCTAGCCGAAATTTTTTAATGTTTAATGTTGTATTTACATACTCCCGTAAAAAATGAGCCGCTATAAAATGGCTCATACTTTTTTTTGAGTATACTTTCTGTTAAATCTCTTTTCTGGAAATCGAATGTTTGCGAATCCCGTTTGATGGACAATTAAAGCTGTTTGACTTCCATGTTTCACTCACCCATGCTCTACATTACTTCAAGGGAGAAAATCAATTAAATTTTTACGTGACTGCGCCATGGAAACCGCAAGTAAAAAAGATTGCGTTTTATAGATTGTAGAGACTCACCGCGTGAGATAATTAATCTGAGATTAATTACGTTACAAAGCATTATGATGCCAATTTATTGTTACTATGAAATCTTTAAAAGTTATGATTTAATCATACCGTTCTATTTCGCAATCTCAATTTATTTATCGTTGAGCAATTTCTATCGCAAAAGAGATGAACAATAAAACAGTTATTTAATCTTTCAATTTTCCTCTGCAAGAAACACATCGATCATAACAAATGCGTACAGATGTAGTTAAATATGCACAATGTGCATTTATCAATAATCTAACTACAATTCTATGTACGTATTAATTAAATCTATTGCCATTATTATAACGATTACGCTATTGTGATTTTTGTTTTATAAGTAGACTTGTTTTATAAGATAGACTTCGATATGTCATTAAAAGCTTCAAGGGATATATAAAACTTTGATAGTTAAAAGCATTTTTAATTACAAATAAATTTAATGGTAACGATAAATAATAAAAAACATTATCATTTATTTTATTTATGAATATAACAATTCTAATTTTATATTCAATGAGATTCAAAGCATTTTCTTCTTTTTAGAACATTTTGACATTATGCAATGCATTTGAAGTTTACGTTTGTCATTGATTTACCTTTCACGAGTATTGAATTTTTTCACTTCATGGTCAAGTGGCACAGCAAAAAGACCTACATCAAGATAGGAATTAATGCGAAGAACTAAAATGAGATATTGTATTAATGAGAATTATGCAATGTCGCAATTCTTATTGAGGTTACAAATCAATTAGTTACGAGTTCAGTTATGACACTTCTTTTACTTTGTCCATATTTACTATACAATTGATATCATTCTGGTAATTATTTTAAATATTATATCATTAAAAAATTACATGTAATATCATATTGACTGTATAACCTTCGTCAAATTAAGCGAAATGCACGTATATTTTTCTAAACAAGAATCCATCTATACATATAATTTCGTCGTGTACACAAAAATCTTGCTCTCGTACCAAGATACACTATTCATCAAAACGAGAACGAATTTTTGAGCATATTAGTTCATCTCTCGATGAGATTTCTTGAAAAACAAATATTCATCCAGATTGATTATATTGTAACGAAAATAGAATGATAAACGAGAAAACCTCGTTTTCAAAAAAAGACATACTTCCATTCTTAATGCGTGTAATTTTCAATAATATTTATGTATAATGGAGATATACAGGAGGTTTTAGAACAGAAGATTTTTTGTGCATTTCTCGTGATAAAATTTATGTTTCTGAATAGCACATGTTGATTATTTAAAGATTGTTCTTGTTCTCTCTAAGAGCAATCATAATTATGTAATTATAAACACGTCACTGCAAAAAAATACTGTTTACTGTCGGAAATTTTCGTATTTTAAAGTTAAAACTGACAGACTAGCCCTACTCTACCCTATCTTTTTTTAGAGATGGATACAAATTTTTGTAAATATTATTTCCCTCCAAAACATCCATTTTCTCTGCTTCATACTATGCTTCATTTGCAATAACAAATTTATTGATAATTTCAAAAAGATCTGCGTCATTAATTTTTTATAGAAAAAGATACGTTATAATTTTTTGGAATAAATTGTAATATATGTATATTTCTATTAGAGAAAGTTATAATAAATGAATACAGATATGCGATATTTTATTTTTTCTCTAAAATTTTAAATCGCTAAAAATACGCTAAAAGGAAATAAATTAAGCTTTAAATAAAAAATCCTGTCTTAAATATCAGAATATAAAATAAGGATATAAATAAATGCTTGAAGTTTGCAATGGAAAACAATTCAAAAATTAGCGACCAAATAATGAGCAATATAAGGTATTTTGTTAATATAAATTAAATTATTTGATATAAATTTAACATATCAATATAATTATCAATATAGTATATAAATTATATAGTATATAAATTATAATATAAACATTTCGACTACATAGAGCTTTTCTCAGTATACCAGGTGTACAAGTATGAAATGATGATTTTTTTTCCCAAAAAAAACAAGTTAAATTCAGAAGAATGATAAAAAGAGATTTATTCAAAGTATATTCCATTGCTAGTTACACATTTTTCCCATCTTTCGGGCAATTTATGGATATCACGCCAGTAAAAATCTTCCCCTTTTGCCGCGAACCATTTATCGAGCTATTTTTTCACATCTTCGTACGAACCAAAGCGCTGCTCAGCAAGTGCGTGACCCATCGATGCAAACAAGTGATAATCGAAAGGAGCCAAGTCTGGTGAGTAAGTCGCTTGGAGTAGAACTTCCCAGCTGAGTGCTTCCAACGTGTCCCGAACTGTTTTGCCATATGTGATGGAACATTGTCATGGAGAAAAATGATTTGAATTGTGTTGTCTCTTTTGATATTCTGGTCGTTTTTTAAGTAGTGAACGGTTCAAATCAATCAATTGTTGTTGATAGCGTTTGGTATTAACCGTTTCGCCAAGCTTCAATAGATCACATCCTTCTTCTGGCCATCAAACACAGAGCATCGTCTTCCTGCCAAAATGATTCAGTCTTGCGGTCGATGTAGATAGTGTGCCTGGGTCTACCCATGATTTTTTGCGCTTGGGATTCTCAAAAAAAATCCACTTTTCATCCCCAGTAACGATACGACTTTCTTCCGTTCGAGCAAAATTTCATGTGTGTTTTTGCGCCTCTCCATCTGTCTCTCGTTCAATTCATGTGCCCATCTGCCGACTTTCTAAATCTTTCCCATCTCTCGTAAGCGATTGGAAACAGCTTGTTGACTAACGCTCAGTTGCTCTGCGAGTTGTTTTTGTGTTTGTGAATCATCTTCATCCAGCAATGCTTGCAATTCCACATCTTCGTACTTTTCGAACGGTATTCCTTGTCTGCAATATCGAAATCTCCAATTTTGAAACACTGAAACCATCGTTCACACGTTTTTTGTGATAGAGCATGTTCACCATAAGCTTCTCCAAGTAATCGGTATGATTCCGCAACAGTTTTCTTCAAATGAAAACAAAAAATTAATGTTGTCCGCGAATGCTCCTTATTTGGTACAAATTTCGTTATATTAAACACAACAACACAATACTATGCAAACACTTTTCAATCAAATCACTTTGCGCGTTTGACACTTGTTGATGGTACAATAAAATGGCGTATAATGTTAAATTTTTGTACTTCACACTGCATTGGTGCGCCATCTGTTTCTCAAATCGTCATTTCATACTTGTACATCTGGTAAATAAGTTAACATATTTCTTTCGCTGTACAACTATTTTAAATTAAAGAAAAATCCCATCCATTATTGATGATAAATATTGCTAAACCATGTCAGATCTTCAAAAGATATCCAAATTAAAAATGCAAAACCAATTACTCGTTACGGCGAGAATTACATTTAGTCTTATAATGTAAGAATTTCTTCACAATTGATTTATCTAGATCAAGATATATATAAATTCGTAAGAATTTCTAAAAACTATACAACTAATACTCACATAATAGTGCGACAACGATTTTCTCAAAAATTTTTATAAAAAAATATGTAACAACAATATTCGTTTAACAATGACGATTGTCATCATTTGATATGATATATTTTTTATAAGTTATTTTTTATAAAATATCGACGAAATTGTTCACAACATACTGAAGATGATTTGAAACAAATCAAAACGTACAAGGAAATTTTTGTATTGACATAGTAATACAATATTATGTATATATAATATTATGTAAATTAATTAAAATTCTTGTTGTAATTACGCATCAATTTCCGCGCTGTATTAACATTCTCATTGCCCATATATTCTTTCATTATTGTATTTTTATTTCAAGAGCCCTATATATATTTTTTAAAGTTTTTAAACTTACAAAATTCATTTTATTTACTTTCATCTTGCAACTTCGAGTCATCTAAGAATCATTCTATTAAAACGCAAGAGAATCTCAAAATATTGCTTTTAATTATATTTCCTTTCTATAAGTCCTTTATTCCTTTTATAAAAATAAACTATAATTTAGAGATGCTAATGTGAATATTAATATAATTAATATAATTAATTGTTCCTAATAATATTATATTTTTTTTCATATCATTCTTTCTTCCTTTTTCTTTTCTTTTCTCTATTTTTCCTTTTTTTTCTAATCTTTTTCTTTCTATGAATTTCTTTTTCTCTTAAAAATCATTAATAACTGAAAATAGAATACATCAAATACATTTGCATGATATTCTTATTCAGATTTGATAACATTCATAGTTATGACTGGTCAATTTCAAAGTTTATTCACGTCGCTTCAGCATGCTCCAATGTGCTTCTGCTATAGCTTCTATTCACTTCAACAAGCGCGTTAGAGTGAGTAAATGCTATAGTAGGAGCATTTTAGACTATGTTAGAGCATGCGACGCAAACAAACCTCTAATTACAGATGTTATTAAACCTAGAGTGAGTATAAAGAGAGTGACGCCAATTAGTCGGAAGTTTGATGAACATCTATCTATATGAAGCAATTCCTCGTCTTAATCGCTTTTTTCTTTAATATTATCTTCTTTCTAATAATAAGGAAACTTAATGGTGAAGCCATTATACCCACTCTAATTAAATGTATGAAACTAATCACAGTCGTTCCATTCTTCAAAGGAAAAACTATGATTGGCCAGTTGCATAACTACAGACGTTATTAAACTCCTCTAATTAGAATTTGGCCTTCTTCTTGGTTTGTGAATGATCCGATATTTTAAATGCATAATGAAAATACATTATGCCCTCAATATAAGTAAGGGCAATATGTTGCCATTTTGCTGTCACTTATTCCGCATTCAATTTCACCAAACTAAAGCCAAGGTTAATGTTTCTATAAACTGTCTGCTGTTCTGATGTTACATAAAGTCTTCCTTAGAATTTAACAAACTGCTGGCAAGTTATCATCGTACGTACAAGTGGCGTGCCACTTTGCTGTCAACGTAACGAGTTTATTATTTCTCAATGTATACATACTCTTACAATTTCGTAAACTCATGAAATCTATTTGCCCTCCTGATAGTAACTCAGTTCACATTAGATTCCACAGCAAATTGTCGACAATTGAAAACAATACATATAGTGCATGAATTTGTTCCATATGTTAAATCTCGCTTGGCTATCTGGGGCTTTTATTTAAATGCATGATACACGGCCATGGACTTGCTATTGTTAAATGAAACGACTTCTTCAAGCTCTTAGCACTACTTTTGTAAGAGACGTCTAAAAAAGGTTACAGAATGTATGCAGCGCCACAACTCAATCAAAGAGTATGCAGCATATTTAGATCACATTCTAACACTCCCACTATCTTAAATGCTGCATAATACTTATACCTAACATATTCAGAAACTTATAATGTTTTTTAGAGTTTAATCCTTTTGTAAGAATATCAGTTGATAGCAGATATTCAACTTTTATTAATTTATTAGAAATAGCTTCTCTAATAAAATGATGTCGCACATCAATATGTTTAGATCTTTTGATGATACATAGGATTAGCAGACAATTTCTATGCGCTCTGATTATAAACAAATTGATACAGAATAAATTTCCTGTTAGTTTTTGTAACAAGTTTCTCAAGTAAATAGTTTCTTTACATGTTTTCGAAATATATTCGGCTTCCGTACTAGATAAAGCCACTGTTTTTTATTTTGTACAGTACTTTCCCAAGAAATTGCATCCGAGAGCTTAAAAAATATCTATATATGATCTTCTATTTACTCGCCCAGTCAGCGTCAACAAAACTTCTAATTCAATATTATCCTTTTTAAATTTCAAACCGTAATTTTTTGTAGCTAAGTATCTTTTATTCTTTTTATACATTTCCAATATGATTCAATATATGAATTATTAAACAGACTTAAGAAACACTAAAAGCTATATCAGGTCTTGTTAACACTGCAAGACTACCTATCAATCTTTGATAAAGAATATCAATTTTTCTATCATCTTCAAAAAATAACTTTGATTCTATAGGTGTTTTAACAGGCTTGCAATCTATGGTAAGATATCAAATTTCTTTAGTAGCAAATCAATATAATTTTCTTGATCTAACGTAACTACATTGTTAATCTTATCAACATTACACTGTTTAACTTCACCTAAGTCCTTAATCTTAAATTTCGAACTAAGCTTATCTTTCAGAAAAATTGTTTCCTTCTTATTGTTTGAAAAAATAAAAAATCGTCGACACAATTACAATAACTAAAGCATTCTCAATTTTTATATATAAACACTGTTCTAAATTTGATCTTTTAACTTAAGTCTGTCAACGTTTCTTCAATTTATAATTTTACTCTTTTATTCCAAGCTCTGGAAGACTGCTTCAATCCATAAAGCGCCTTTTTTAATCTCAAAGCTTTTATCTGAGGATATAAAACTTTCAGATTGTTTCATAATCTTTCTTTCATATGACTGTTAAGAAATGCAGTTTTTATCAAATGAGTTATATCTAAACTTAACTTGACTGATAATGCCATAAATAATCTTAGACTAGATTGCCTAATTACGGAGAAAAAGTTTCATCAAAATCTATACCCTCTTTGCGAGAAATCTTTAGCTATTAACTTAGCTCGCTAAGCTAGATTATATAAGTTATATTGCATTTTTATTATCAATCTTTCTTTTAAATATCCATTTACAGTCTATCACAGTTTCTTCTTCTGGCATATCTTCCAATTCCATGCATTATTTTTTTCAAAAGATTGCAATTCTTCTGATATTGCTTGCTTCCATTTTTCTGCATCTGATGTTGACAAAGCCTCAGCAATTGATTGGATCACAGTCCAGCTTGATAATTTCTATACACATGTACGTTACATAATCATCAAATTTTCTT
>Ga0157363_1004446_pt1 | contig 12922 bp, 6 predicted proteins | sample AttsexASBM1_FD_111477 | JGI IMG/M metagenome (GOLD analysis project Ga0157363, IMG submission 111477) | Fungus gardens microbial communities from leaf cutter ant in Ribeirão Preto, State of São Paulo, Brazil - Atta sexdens ASBM1 | ecosystem: Host-associated > Fungi > Mycelium > Unclassified ...
ATATATATATATTGGGTTGTCCGGAAAGTTCGTGCTGATGTTGAAGGAAAATTGAAACGTAGAAGATTTAAATTTTAGTATACATTTATTAAATTATATAGGTGAGTCGGCACGAACTTTCCGGACACCCCAATATGTGTGTGTGTGTGTGTGTGTGTGTGTGTGTATGTGTGTGTGTGTGTAAGCACGTTCTCTATATGTAAAATAGTAAAACTACTGATAGCACGTGCCGTGCTACATCTATACTGATCATTTTATTGCCAATTTCATCCCACAATTATAGTAATTTCCAGAAATCATTATTGCTATTATCGTTATTAATATCAAAACGTGAATCATAAATAACAATATAATCACAACTGTATATATATATATATATATATATATATATATATATAGAGTCATTATTTAATACCTCGCGCACCATATGTTATATTATTAGTATTATACATTGCAATATCACGTTGTATAATATATAAATTACTATCGACAAAATCTAAATTTATATTTAACCAAATTTTCACTATTAATTATTATTTTCACTATTAATTTTCACTATTAATCATATACATTTTTTAAATGTGCGTTCCTTATATCCATTGGCAACGTAAAACGCTGTGAAACGAGAAATATCGACTTCTTGCGAGGTCGTGTAACCCCAGAGTAGCCATCGTGGCGCCTAAAAGAGCTTTCCGACGCCAACGGAGTCTGGGGTGAAGACTGAGGTCGATTACATCATCAGACATATATCGGTGACATCCTCGATTCTTTCTTAAAGCGATTATCGCAAAGAATAGCTTCTACATTTCACTCAATAACATCGAACAATAAAAGTATTTTTATAAAAGTATATATTCTTATTTATTTATTTATTTAAAAAATTAGCACACAATAAAAAATTTGTATTTATGTTAAAACGAATCCTTGATAAAATTTTTGTGTTGAATTTTGAATATATCTGAATTTTAATCTAACATTATGTGATTGTGTTATTTGAATATTTTGTGTTGAATTAAAATTTAACATTTCTCAGTGTTAAATTAAAAAATAATAAAATTTATAGATAAATATACAAATAATATAAAAATAATATAATTTTAAAACATAAATTCTAAGAATAAATGAATAAAATGTATTGATTTAATATAATCATAAATGTTAATTTTATTGAAAAAATATGTTCATATTTTATATATAAAAAGATACAGATATTTTGTTATTTTTTTTTTGTAACAGAAAATATCTGTTAAACCTATATATTGCATATGTTAATTATCACAAAGGCATCGCTTAAACTAAAAATGTAAAAATAGTGTCTAATTTCAGTTAAATTTAACATTATAAATGTGTCATTAACATAAAATTTATTTTTAAATTGTATCAAAGTATTAGCTTCTTGTGTTAATTTTTTATATAATATTTATGTTACTTTCTAACATATTCATCTTATATTAAATTAACATAAAAGTTTGGGTGGACCATTTGGGACATGTGAAATGTATTAAATTTAACACAAAAGTTTCTACTGTAGGTTCAAATTAAAAAAAAAGTTCTAAAATATTAAATTAGTAAAATTAAGGGATATAGTAATTAAGATTTCTGTGTTTACTCATCACTACTATCTTAAATTATGACGTTAAAAACAAAAAAACATGTAATAAAAATTTTAAATATATATTAATATGGAAATATGTGTTTCAATAAAACAGCATTCATAATCGGTAGAAACTTGTAAAATATATCGAAAACTCTGCTCTTGTTTTGTTAACAAATAACTGTATAGTTGAACATGAATTATGCAAGAATGAAATAAGCTAGCTAGTTTATAGCAATATAACAACTGTTTAATTCATAACACGTAGAAATAAATACAATTTAATTCCTTCCAAAAATAAAAAGATAGTTTTCGACATCTTATAAATCTTTTTAAACATATTTTAGTTTTCGATATATTTTATAAATCTCTTTACCAATTGTAAATTGTTTTATTGAAAAATATTTCTATTTTAATATAAATTGTAAGAGTGTTTAATATAAATTGTAATTTATCGTGTGTTCTCTAGCTTATGATGTCACAATCTGAGATATAGCAGTTGTGATGAATGAATAAGAGTTTTAAGATTAAATAAGCAATATCTACAGTTCTATATTTGATAACAACAATTCGTTAATATTATGCGTCACACTGTTTTATGTAGGACATGCAAAAATGTTTCATACATAATCACTCAATAGCGTACGTCATGGGGCTATTTTCCCTAAAAAGCAAAGTTTCTTGTGAACTTTGTAATCTCAAATGTACGGTCCATCTTATCTTTTGTTCTTCCCGACGACGAAGTACGACCCGCGAGGACAATCGTGATTTACGTTTTGATTTAGGTGGGTACTGGATTAAGGTAGCGCGTTTGAAGGGATCGTTTTGTCAGATTTATTGGAATATACTCTTTCTCCTTTTTTCTGCCTCCCCCCTCTCTCTCTCTCTCTCTCTCTCTCTCTCTCTCTCTCCCGGAGAAGAAAATGGAAACAGAAAAAAAAAAGAATAGATCTTAGGATGCATATGCTAAAACTTTGTAAACTCTGCTTACACGATAAAACGGATTATAAACAGAGAAGTCCAAAACGATAAATTTAAGAATATCTATACATTTATCGATTATTAATGAATTAAGAGTAAGTTTCTGAATGAATATCTACTGCAAGTTTGTTATTTTCTATTCTAGAAATTATTTCTAAAAGATTCATTAAACGATCTATTTACAAAACCTTACGAATTATATATTTCATATCCCATATTAACTTAACATAAAAAGTGTATTACGAAATTTAATTTCGCTTTCAACGGTTGGAACTCTGTCAATCAATATGAATATTAAATTTATCATTGCCCGTTCATGACAAGTTAGAGTAACTCCGGTATATACGCCGCATCTATCAAAAACTTAATTTATTAAATATTATTTACTATATTTATAGTAAACGAATTATATCGGACGAATTATATCACAAAAACTGTCTATGAAAAACTATTATGAAAAAAATATTAAAAATTCGAAATATTAATTTTTTATATTAAAAAATAAATTTTTTAAAATCCTTGTATTTTTGCCGCATATCCCATGGAGTGGACTACTCGTAAAAGGAGGGGGAGTATATACGGCTCATAAAAAATTTACAAATAATGCATAATGTATAAATAAAACGTATAATGATTCAATACCTTATAAAATATATTTATAAAGTTTTATTAAGAAATAAGAATGATAAATATGTATGTATTTGAAGTAATAAATAATAATTACAATCTTCTTATATATATTACAAGTGTTATGACATGAGATACATATTTTATATAATGTGTTTATTTGTATTTAGTGCACTGAATCAATCTATGCACTTTGTATGCTTCGAACATAAATTCCGCTTGCTAAAAATGCCGTATATATCCCAAACAGGGATATACAAGACAATAAACTAAACAAAGAATATGAAAACAAAGTATTTGTAGTTTGCTATACAACATACTTTACTATTCTTTTACACTCACGTATCATGAAATAACCATTATGTCTTTTACACGCTTTACATTAATCATTTTACTTTAATCATTTTATGTAGATTATAATTTATAGTGGCGTTACTTATTACAGTGACAAATTTATTCAACTCACAATAATTTCATTAATATTAACAGTAAGAAGCTCATAGAGGAAATCATAACATAATACTAATATAACATAAAGACATATAACAGAGTAGTTGCGAGAAAATTACCCCACTCCTTCTATTTTTTCTGACTTCTGCGGTGTAAATCCCAGCGCGGTATATTTGCCGGAGTTATCCTAGGTCAATTGATCAACATTTATATATTTTTATCAATAATTTAAAATTAACGACTAAGAGACGAGCAAATAAGATATTTAAATAAATGGATCCTTTTTTTACCGGTTTTAAACTTAGCAGCTTCAGTAATAAATAAATCTACAATTACAATAAACTTTCATACTCTTAACAAATTAAGTAAAATTATTATTATACATAAGAATAAAATCGAATTTGTTTGCAATAATCATTTAATATATAAAATTAATTGTAAAAATTGTTACGCTTCATACGAAAACGAAAAGACAATTGCAAACAAGAATAAAAGAACACAGAAACAACATGTAAAATCAGAACTATCTAAACATTTACTTATATCGGAACAGATAAAACCACACTTTTGATTGGGAAAATGTAAAAATATTAAATTTCGAACATAACTATGACAAAAGACTTGTAACATGGAAATGATTTATAAAAAAACAAAAAATGGTATCAATTGTAAAAATGATATTGAATTATTAGATGATTCATACTTTGACATTTCAAATTTTGACAGATAGTCAATAATTTTTATATACCAAACATACTATAGTTACTTCTATGTGTACTATATATTTTGAATTATAGAATCTCCTTTTACATCTATGTATGTCAGTTCAGGAGTGAATCTCATCTTGATATATAGTATACGTTCGCAATAATAATTTACCGTGATATATGGTTATTAGATCTCTTATTAAACGCCTAAAGATACATTTGTCCATAAAATCATGATGAAGCTGTATTACTACTAACAAAGATGATCAGACTTACAGCGCATAAAAGTGTATAAAACAAACAGTGTTAAGATCTCCAAAGGTATAAAATTTGTCATGTTCTTTCGTGTCTCTTGACAACTTCTTTTAAACTCTTAGACTAAATCCTATTTGCTCGTTTTTGATCGTTTTAAGTTATTGATATTTTGCTTTGCAAACAAACGGACTTTATCTTATATTATTATTGTTTATTTTTATTACAATCGATATATTTTTCTATGTGCCAGATTTAATTCAAATTCTAATATTATTTGGCATATCATCATTTCCCCTGTGCTCGACCGCATTCATAATTTTTGAAGAAAATTTTGCATCTGTACCGCGGAGACGAGAAATTAGTGAAGTCTGTAAATAAATTGTTAAACAAAATTATAGGAAACAGAGTTCGAGAACTCGGTTGCAATATACAAAACTCGCGGGTAGCCTGAAGCTGAACCGCATAAACCGGATATCGTGAAAATGTTCCAGTTTCAACTCCCTGTTCTATTTCTTCCTCTCTCTCTCTCTCTCTCTCTCTCTCTCTCTCTCTCTCTCCCCCTCTCACACACTCTTCCTCTTCCTCTCCCTTGTATACTACGTTTAATTCATTTGAGTTTACGGGAAATCACTCGACTGATGTCCAGTATTGTTCGTTGAACGTTCTCTTGTTAATGGACTTTTCTCTCAGAATTTTAATACTAATACAATCGCCAAATTGTATTTCATTTATGTTTAACAGTTTACTTGCTTGCATTCTGCTTCTGCGATATTTGATCAAATAATGAGAACTTATTAACGTGAAATTATGTAGAAACTCTTCACGTAGGTAGGTGTAGGTAACATGGATTGAAAGATATATGGCACATACAGTTGACATTAGAAAGTACACGTGCGAATGCGCTGAAAAGCTTAATTAATCAATAACAAGCTGTTAATTATTTAGTGGAGAGTGTGCATGTAAACGAATGAGTTGTGGAATGAGAAACTCGTGCGTGCGATGAAATCGATTGTCACGCTTATCGTTGTGACGTCAACCGCATAACAACAGCGCGCATTTACAACATTAATCTTCGCAATGAATAAGAAGTGAAAAATAGTTTTACATCCCTATCGAACATGACAACAATTTTAAACAGATAAAATAAATCATTTTGATCATCAATATATAATCTATCTCTCAGTTTTCATGATAAAATCTTTCATTGGCTTCTTATTTCTAAAAGTGCAATTATTTTCTATAGTTTTCAGCCTCAAGAGGAATATCGATCATATTGAGTAACTCTTTAAGAAATACCTGTCGAAAGAGCGATAGTATTTATTTTAATAGAATCCTTTATCCACAATTAGAGGAAAGCCCCATATTATGAGAAAGGTGTCTAATATAATAGCGGCTATTGATTCCACCATGAATTTATTATTCTTGAATTGAAAACTATTTAATGAAAATTAATTATTAGTGTATGCTTGTAATCGTTGTAAAAAAAATATTTTAGAATTTGGATGTCTTCATTAAGATGAGTCTTTAAACCTTGTTTATTATAATAAGTAAATATTTGGCATTAATAAGTAAATATTTAAATTCTTGATATTGTGATAAAGGTAAGGTCGTACTAATAGAAAAATACGAGATATGTTGAATTGCTTAATTACAGAAGTTAGATTTGATGTTCATAAAACCGTAAGACGTAGAAATCGTAATATGAGATACTAGGATATTTCTAATATGAAATAACCTATGTTTCTGTGTTGAAAGTCGTAGTGAAAAGTCGTTGCTAAAGTATGAATGTTATTGTATAATAATATATTGTACAATAATTAAAAAGACAATCGGAACATTGACTGTCTGTTTCTGTGATGTTTGGTTCCAACTATGTGAAAACGAGTCCTAAGTACAACGCATTATATGCTCATTTTGCGTGCACACTAGGCTGTGTTTGTTTGTATTTTAGAAACATTAAATAAAGTTTTTTAATTTCAATATTGATATACTTTGCGTTTTATTATAGATTTCTCTGAGCATCTCATATTAGGGCCACAATTTTTTGACTTTGCAATTCGTTCATTTTTTACATTTCTTTAATTTAAATTTCTTTACTTTAATTAAGAAAAACAGAATTTGAATTTAATTTTACATAACATTATCTTAAAGCTTATTAAATTCCCTTCAAAATGACCTATTATTTTTTTTAATTTTGCCTATAGATTTTTTAGTATTTATACAAAATGAATTCGATATCTTATAATATAATGAGCCTTTCCTCTATTTTTATACAAAATTATTCTTATACGAAACTCGGTGATAGTTTGCGATAATAAAATTGTTGTTAATCCAACTGTTCACGCTCTCTCTTTCTTTCTTACACTATCTGTACGCAAACTGAGAGAAACAACAGTCTGAATACAAAGACGTTTTCGCAATGGGGTAGCAGATGTTGTGCCTGACTTAAGAAAGCACGGTTGACACGTAAATCGAATTCGCTCGGGTCATGATAATTTATCGCTTCCTTTTCACTTTGCTTCGCGATGAGAAAGAAGGAAGCATCTGCGGTACTTGTTCTTTAACATCATTTAATTAGCGGCATGTGTATCGTCGCGCAGATTGAAGCGAACGAAGCATAAGATATTACCTTCTTTCCATTTGACTTAATATTCGCGTTTAAATCACGTATTAATTGTAATTCTTTAAATTGCCAATGTAGTCTTCGTCATGATTCTCGTATACTTGTATGCGTGCGCATGCGCGAGAATTTATATAATACTATGTACATATGTATGAATATGTTTAATTATTGTTATGTAATGTGTATTATAATGTTATATGCATTTATCTTTATTATTATTATTATTATTGTGATACTTTTTCTTTCTTTTCTATTCTACACATTTGTATCCCGGATCTACAATAGAATTTTAAGCTTTAAGCCAAAAGAAATGGACGAATAGTCAATCATTTTCCTCATATTCGATGCAATTTCTTATAATTAAAAAGCTTAAAATACTTATTGTAGATCTGGACTTAGATATCTAAAAGACATTATAATTTATGACAATAGTTGTCTGCTAATGCTTCTCCATTTGCATATTCTGTCATCTTCATATAATCTTCATAAAAACTTGTTTGTATATAATAAATTAAATTAATGAATCAATGAATAATATCATAAATATTGCAATAATTTAATGGAAAAAATTTCTCGTTACAATATTAGAAGTGTGTATATATGAAAATGTATGTCACAGTTCTTTTATTTCTCATACTTGTATGATATCATGATAATACAACTTTCATTAAAGTTCTCTTCAAATTTTTATATATATAATGGGATAAAAATATTAACGAAATACAATTTACAATTTTGATACTTCTATCAAATATATTGGTAGCTTTTGTGGTTAAAAGACTAACTCGATAGAGAAGTTTACATATCGCGACGCTTCTAGTTACATCACCGGCACAACCGCAATAAAATAAATTTGCAAGGAAAACATGAAATCGGAGTTTAACGTGAAACGTAGCATGAATAGCACTAGTTAGCAATACGAGTACTAGTTCGGTATTATATTTGCGTGAAAATTACGAGGGCATTGTAGAACGGTCGATACATCGCTTGCATAGTCAATCGAACGGAGTTATAAACGTTTTCTTTCTCATTGAGCTGCGCAAGTTTCCCGCGTCATACACGCGACTCTATGAACTAATAAGCGAGTTAAATGCCAATTCCGATAAAAGCACGACGTCAAGTAGGAGGAGCTTTTGCAGTTCCTGTGTATTCGCGAAAAGTTGGTTAATTAACGCCAGTCGCTTATATCGCACCCCAGACATACATTTGGAGTTTTATGCCCTCGGCACGAAATAAACTGATGAATACAACTGCACAATATGCATGTGCAGTGCTGTATATATCAGGTGTGTAAATTTATTATGTACAAGAAATGCAAATGTGTGTGCTGCTGTTGCTTGCTGTCATTAATAGCACGAATTTGTAATTTGCAATACCTATTGTTCACATCTAATTATAAGTAAAACTGCATAGCGCTATGTAATGGAGCGCCAGTGAAATAGCAATTTCTCCTTCTCTTAATTACGCCCGCCAGAAATGATGATAGTTTTGCCTTTTTTAAGATTCATGTAGGGAATATTTGATCCCTCTTCATAATAATATATCAGAGATACGAACTGTCGTGGGGAAATTTTCAACATAGAGACATTTTATATATTGTATGCCAACATTTTCCGCATCGTTGCTGTATAACGACACATCGATCAAATCAGCTCACGTTACACGAGTAATTTTCACAATGGGATCTATATCCATTACCTAATTGATAGATTACAAGAAGCGCGAGTAACATGATGTTATGCATTTTCCCTCAGTTCTATCACTATTCCGTCCGCTACCACCGATAATGACGCGCAATGCGCGCGCGTCGAGAGGAGCAAATCGAATACGTTGCCATTACATGAGAGCGCACGCTAACTCTCTTTAATGCGGCGCACTATGGTTTGGAAACCAGCGAATAATGACTACAAAATTGCGATAATATGAATCAATGATTCCTACACGTATCTCTTAATAACTTTAAAAATATCTTAATAAAGGAACAACGCACTGGCAATGTATATCGTGCGTTACATTTTGCATAACTCACGTAACAAACTAAAGCACGAATTACAATAAACAGGATAATTAAATAAATTTAATTGTGAATAAAGTAATTGTCACGAAATGTATTCCTGTAAAATTATTTCTCTCGAAAAAGTGTGTCAGACAAATAATTTGCTACTTTTGAAAAATTTCTTCAATTTTTATATTCAATTTATTTTATATCCAGAGAGTTCACATTCAATTCTAAATCGAGTTTAAATAAACTAATGAAAAAGATTTAAAAACAATCGATATGAGAAAGAGAGAGAATGCTATTTTTATACTATACCATGGAGAGCGATGCAATAACAGAAAAGACATAATTAACAAAATAATAGACGCATGACACAGAAATGATAAATGAGAAAAAAAATCTGAAGGAAAAATAACATGAATGAATTCTAGTTCTCTCTCACACAATGAACAAATATACTATTCCATTCGAAATTCCCAAGAACAGAGTTCATACCTTCATTATCCAATTAGCGGTCAGTAAATCGCCAAACTATTCAAGCGTATTAAGCATTCTGTACGAATGCAATATAATTACCAATATGGCTTCATTATTATTGTGTGTGTGTTGCGATAATCGATACTAACGCAGTGGTTTCCGAAAGCATCCAATGTATTTACAAATAAAGTAAAACGCCTCTCTGTATAATGATTAATCGAACAAGATAATCGTGCTTCCTGTTATATAAAATCATCAGAAATCAAATGATACATATAAAAAGGAACAATAATTAAATTAACGTTATGAATAATTTTAATTATTAATTGATAATTCAATCAACTTGTGAAAATTTAATAAATAAAATTAACGCAACAAAACAAATAGCAAAAAGATATGAAGTAAACAAATTCATATATTTATAATTATAATTCCAGTAAAGCGAGCTACTGCAAACTTATAATGTTTTACTTGTATAAAAATGAATAAAAATACAAACTTATAGCTTCATGATTTATCTTAGTTATCATGGGCAATTTTAAAAGTTTCAAGTGGTTATAGAGAATATTCATCAAAAGAACATTTAGCTATGCAATAATTAACCTCGTCACATTGGACATAAAAAAATTTAAATAGGTATTTTAACACTGAATCTATTCAATAAAAAAGTACGTTGCTTTAACGATTTAAGTGCTTCATAAAAATAGCCGTTCCATAAAAAGTATATGATTTAACTTAATACAATATTAAACGCTTCTTTCGCATCGATGACGTGTTCAAAAAATGTGAATAATGTTTGTAATGAAATTACTTGCTCATAATAAGCTATATAAAGTTAATTTAATTTATTAAAGTATCCAATAATTATTAATATTTTGATGTCAAAATATCTATCTTCTCCTCATTTGTTTGTTTAAATTATATATACTCAAATTACTAAATTGTTACTACTAAATTGTGATTATTAAATTCTTAAGTTAGTTGATTAAATAAGTAATGATTAATTAATCCAAAATATCAATTTAAATATTCTTAAATTAACATTCTAAAATTTGAAAGAACTGTACAATTTCTACGATACATATAAAGTTACATTCGTATTACTGATATATGTCTCTTTGTGGTGACTTCTTAATTAAGACAAAATTACGAGAACTACGATGCCGATGTTATTGCAAAGTTGAAAGAATAGCGATGCCACATGTTACCAGATACCTGCGAATGCCAGAGGAAAACGAGACGAAAGAGAGATAGGAACAATAACTGCGGAAAATAGCAGCCGCTCATGTTCGCGTGGCTAACCGTACCAGCACGAAGTTTTGAAGATTTCGACTGAGATTGTCGCAAAGTAGTAGAAAGGATCTGGAACGACAAAATGAAAATATAAAATGGCCAATGCTGAGGCCATGAGCTTACTAAAGTTAGGTTACAAAGAAAAATATAGATAAAATTTGGCAAATAAATTGTTTCAAATTGCTTCTTTCTCTCTTTCTCTCTTTCTCTCTCTCTCTCTCTCTCTCTCTCTCTCTCTCTGCAATTATTTTTTGTTGACCAAAATAATTGAATTCAATCCGTCATTCATTATAATGTTATTTATTTTTTAATAACATCTATCAACCAATGTTTATTTAACAATATAACATGTAAACAAATATATTGCCAAATACGTAACGCTTAAAATTTATTATTATTAATATTAATGATATATATATATATATATATATATATATATATATATTATATATATATACAATATATATATATATATATATATATATATATATGCTTACTATTATTAAATATCGTAATGTAACCATCACGTCGATTGAAATATGTGATAATAATATGTTTGCGAGAATAACGTTCACTATTAACGTGAATAAATACCCAACTACGTTTAAACATGTAGTAAAAAAGGTCATTCATTGTTCCTAAAAACACAATTATATAGAATAAATGGGAAGTAACAGTTTTGTAATTTAATAAACGTAATTTTAATAAAAGTTGAACGCACAAATTTATACGTACACATATACTCTTTCTCTTTCTCTCTAATAACATTATTTTAAATAATTTTGAAAATACATAAAACGTATTCAACATTCATGTTATGTACTTACACGTTTAAAATGCGCCACTAATATTAACATAATGAAACTTAAACGGGACATTTTAATAAAGTTTCGTTAATTGTGCGATGCTTATAATTCTGTTTTGTTGTCTCCTCTCAGTACTCTACGTTTTCGTATAAAATTCTTAAAATCATTTCAAAGATCGGAAACATAAAAAGAAAAATATATTAAAAAATGTGAAACAGATTATAAAAGAAAAGTGTGCAGTATAACACGCAAAAGTTGGTAATGGATGAGAAAGATATCGAAAAAAATCAACTTGAAACTTTGCGCGCGGCTGTCGAGATCCTGACTTTTAATAAAGACTTTACGGTGAACAAATCCCAAAGAATAATATCGCGAAAGTAACCAGGAAGATTGGCCGTTCTCAACGCGTTCACTATCGTGCTGAGTAGATATCTCTGATTTTTCTGCTTCAAAATTATCGATCAGGATCCGACGGAATAACTGCCGCGAGGCACAATCGTGTTACTGTACATTATCGAATTGCGAGACAAAAGGTATTCCGACCATATTTAGTAAGTGTTTCAGAAAACTGCCTTCGTCCGAAGGACCACCGCAGTAGCGCTTCAAGTAGCTCTTGGAAAGAGTCGCGGCGGGATCATAAAGCCATGTTTCAAGTTGTTCTCCGTCGAATGACACGAACACTTACGCGCTAAGAACGTGAAACTGTGGAAACTTTATGGACTCACCAGTCCTGCATGCGTGGTTCTCACAATAACAATGGGAAATGGGTATTGGAGCATAAAGGCTAATTGTAAGCTCGTGTATTGTATAAGATATTTAGATACAAGCATGGAAACTTATGCAGCCCGTACAAAGAGCGTGCGTGTTGTTATAATGGGATTGGTTATCGACAAATGATGACATTCTTCACACGTCAAAACTCATTTGAGAATAGAAAATAGACAAACAAATAGCATTAATAAGACACGTAAAACAATATATAATTAATTGTGTGTGTGTGTGTGTGTGTGTGTGTGTGTGTGTGTGTGTGTGTGTGTGTGTGTGTGCGCGTGCGTGCGTGCGTGTGCGCGTGTGCGTGCGTGCATGCGCGCGTGCATCTCTGCTCTCTAC
>Ga0157363_1004447_pt1 | contig 12921 bp, 15 predicted proteins | sample AttsexASBM1_FD_111477 | JGI IMG/M metagenome (GOLD analysis project Ga0157363, IMG submission 111477) | Fungus gardens microbial communities from leaf cutter ant in Ribeirão Preto, State of São Paulo, Brazil - Atta sexdens ASBM1 | ecosystem: Host-associated > Fungi > Mycelium > Unclassified ...
AAAAAAGTGTCAAATTCACATTTTTTTTTTCCCTCTCTTGTTTATTTTTATATATTTTTTTTTTTATTTTTTTATATATATATATATATATATATATATATATATATATATATATATATGCGTTAAGCTAGACAAACCTAGATTTTAATGCAAGGTTAACTACAAAAAATCCAACGGTGGAAAAAATTATGATAAATTCTGAATTTTACCATTCCAGACTTTATCCAAATAAAGTAATGAATTATAAAAAAAACGTATAATACTAAAAAATATGTTTATACTGCACTTTATATAAAAAGATAATTTGCTTTAATTAGTAATTTATATTAGTCACGATAGTTAAAAAAATAATAAAACGAACTAATAACATCTTATTTTAATGACAGTCTTTTTTGATATTGAAATCAATATATGAAATTATATTTTTTTAAAACAAAGTGGGGATCATATAAATGTTATTGAATTTTATATTCGTATTTAGTTTTATAAGACAAAAATAGAATTAAAAATTTTTATCAATATGGATCTTCGCGTTTAGTAAAAACAATATTGCCTTATATTCAATATCTTATGACAAACGAATTTGTTACATTGATTTCTATTCTATCTATTAATATTTTATTTTGGATGAAGCTTAAATTGAAAAACACTTTCAATTGACGTTCAACTAGAATAGCGATAGTAAAATACTGAATTAGAATATCAATAAAAAAATTTCTGTTCATTTTAGTGCCTTTAATTTAAAAAGACCAATTTTTGTCGATTTTTTCGAAAAATATCATTTTTTATCACTTTATCACTGGCATAGACATTATCCAAAAAGTATGAAATTTTACCAATCTTGTTTCGATGTAAATCAGAACATGCAAGAGAAATGACTTAACAAATTTTTAATGAACAAAATAAAATCTTTTATTAATTGTAATTATATCAATATTACTAAAACTTTAGAAATTCAATAAGGATCTGAGAAAAAAGATTCAATCTAATCAATTTTTAATATAAAAAAATTATTTATCTTTAGCTTTAGAAAACGTTGTTAAAATCTCAAATATTTTTTAACTTTTATGTTTATATATGTATAACTTTTTCATTTAGTTATTTATATTATAAAATTATCTAATGAAAATATACGATAGATATCTATCTTTAATTTAGTTGGCATAATATAATCGTAGATATCGCAAGGCAACGAAAATTTAAATTAATCAAGAATGAAAGGAAAGCCGATAGTATTAAAATTTAACGAATTATGTCGACCGATATCTTAATGTGCGCTCTATAAATAAAGAGCTGAGAAAAATGTGCACGTCGTTGTCGTACCATTAAACATAACTTTCCACCGGTCGAAGATAAATTCGCAATTAATAATTTAAATCAATATGGTGGAACGAGAACGGAACATTGGGGCGGATATATCTCCCGTGGGTACAGTATAACGTAGCTCGTACGAGGGCGGAAAAGAGCACAGGAACCCCTCCGGACCAAGATCGAACACGCGAGACGATCCCCTGGGTTCTCTATCGACATAAAAAGAATCACGGGATCGCGGCCGAAGATCAATTTAAAAGCGCGTGTAATCTGCACTGACAGATACTTTTTTTTCTGTATCAACGATACGGCGATACCGATCAACTGGAGACCGACAACGTTATACAGTGGAAGTTCTCTTTGAAATATTCGTTGGATTTTATGCACTTCGAACATACAGGAATATTAGATCGTAAATAAATCGCAATGAAATCGGTATTCTTCCCATTCGCGTAATGGCATACATATCTATGATTTGAATAAAAACTACACGATTGAAACAACTGTACAATTTTATATCCAGATTATAAATATTTTTATAAAAAAATAATAAACATTTTATATTTGTTATATATGTTAGAAACAAAAGTCCACGCAAATCCTTGTGAAAATTTTAACGTGTTCAAGTATTAATTTAATATAATGCGATTATTTAAAATATCTGAACTTATTGTACCTATTCAATTTCTAGAATAAAAAGTAACTTGTAAGTAATTTGTGAAGTAATGTCCTAACCCTGGCTATAATATAACCGTATGTTCTACGTGTAGTACAACGGAAATAATTAACGCGGCAATCTCCGCGATTGGAGCTCCACGAAATATCATCCCTGCGAGTGACACGACTTTGGAAAAGGATAATTAGAACAAATCGTCGAGCAAGTTGCGAATGCAAAATAGCCATCGTGACGCCACTCAGCTTAGACAATAAATCGCTATGACGACTCGTCCCACACGCACCGGAACAGAACCGGAGACTGGCGGCATAGTCAACGTTGTCCGCGAAATCGATCGATTGATCGCCGTCGTCATTCGGCCTGTAAACGAACTCCCATCGACAGGACACGTCGACAGAATTCTCTCGCGGATACACTCGCTACTGCAACCCTCATGGAATGTATCATCATTACGCGGTCCAACGGCTTTCCGTTCAGTCCGCTCCGTTAATTGCGGAGAGAAAGCGTCATGTAATCACGTTTCCAACCGTCCCACCTTCAGTAGTAGGACTCATCCAACCGACATCGCAAAAATATCGCGCGATAGGGGTTGATTTCACCGCCAACTATCCCGTATCGAGTGTCTTTGTCCCCGACAAAGAGTACGGCTCATACGTACAACATTTTATGTCATGGGTGATATCTTGCTTTAGGAGCCACGTGAGCTTTGTACGTTTTATAATGATAGAAAAACAACGCAGAGAAGACACATGTTACAGATGAATAATTTTTACATTGGAACAAAAAAATTGATTTTTATATTACACATTTATATATTTTATATATATATATATATATATATATATATATTAATAAAATATATATTAGAAATATCGTTGCACAGAACTATCTATCTATTAACATATATATTTTCATAAAAAATTGTAAAGTTAAGCAAAATATATCTCGTGCATATTTCTCGATAAAAATAACGAACTCTGAAAAATTGTAACAATCTTTATTACAAATATTACGAAAGCAAGAGATCGCTCGTTAATCATTCGTCGAAGGTGTCTGTATCTTTTTTACTGTATAATATTCTGCTTTATATAGGGATTCTATACGTCCATATCGGAAGGTATAAGGGAGAATATTTGATAAGCATTTGCCGCCCTGTTCCCCGATCGATTCCCTCAAAGTCATGAATGCGAACAGCTTCTTCACTGTCGAGTGAGTCCTTTCTCTACGTCGGGATACGCGTGTGTCCTGTGGATAGACACATCTGGTATCGCGCTTTGCGTACGGTTTCCGCGGCGTGAATCGAGATTGATCCGGGCACAATGCTCGGGACGGGACGCTCCAGAACCGAAAGTGCCCGTGTCTACGTCGAGACGTCTGCGCGTGATTGACACCCGACAGCACCACTCGAAACAGTCAAAACATTTCACCCCGTGTCGCGTCGAGTCTGGCCTTGACGCTTCGTAGCAACGCCAATCATCCTTCTCGGCAGATTCACTGTTATCCGTAAAACGGGGATTACTCGGCGAGTACCCAATGTGTTCGACAATATTTCTTTTCATGTCACTCTCACTTATAGGAACATCAAGTTTCAGACGACTTCCACGATCACTTACGTATCTCTGAATGAATATAGATGAACATACACAGCATATTATTGATCACTATATGAATGCAACAATTTAAAATTAACCGGATTGTGCCCTTCAAATCACGAAATAATTTGGCAAGATTTCTATGCCATTCTCCTTTAAGAAAATATTATTGCAATGTTTTATAAATCATATACCTCGTTAAAATATCTCATGATCCAACAATAGAAAGTATATTTCGATGAAAGTAGCACAAGATACACTTATATATCGTATCTAACATTCTACAAGTCAGCTTTTACCAATCAACAATGGGATATCTAGTTCGCGACCATAAAATACTTGTAAGTTGTGTTACAGTTCCGCGTGCTCTTTCGTGCACTCGATAATCCACGTGAACACGAGGATCGAAGGGGGTAAGCCGTTTGTCGAATGATGGTTGTAGATCCTGCGATATCTACGAAGCGCCCCAGCGCGACTAGCGTGATCATAGATCGTTGATTATCATCGGACAATGCATTTGCGCTTTCGTGTTACAGTCGCCGACTCAACAGGAGGTACTCTCGGCCCTGAAGAGACGTCTGGAGCAGACCAGCGTACCGCTCTTCCCACGGCATCGCCTTCGCATGCTCTCCAAACTTGCCGAAGGTGCCTTCGGAACGGTAATAACGTTGTTATTACACCCGTGAATATCAAGTATATACAGAAGGAAGGAATGCAAAAAATATTCAAGAGAGATGTCTTTTTAGAAGATCTTATTTTTAAAAAATAGATATTAATTAGCAATTTATTAACAAAGAATACAATAGACTGTATGGTTTTCAAAATTATTTTACTTAAAAAGTGTAATAATTAAAATATATGTATATTATTATCTTAAAAATAAACGAAAATGAAAAATTGTATTATTCAGACATGCACAAAAAGTATTCCTATGGTTGAGAAATTTGGCTTCTATAGATCGCGAAGTTCTTTTCTTTTTCTTTTTCTTCATATTAGCATAGAACATACTCAATAAATATGTTCTTTATCACATGTACATAAACGTGAAGTGAAACAAACTATATTTGTTTCACTTCAACTTATTGCATCGGTGAGCATTAATTCAGAGTTTATCGATAAAGAATATTAGTCTTATTCTACAAAATTGCTAATTAATGTTCATTTTCTAAAATAAGACTTTCTTAAATAAAAATTTCTCCTGTACAAATAATTTTTGTACTCACTGTATTTCCAATTAGATGAATCAACGAATCGATAATGGCTTTGCAATAATTTTTATGTTTAGTGTATTATTTGTATTCTCTAATTCGATTTAAAAATTATCTAGGGTGCATAGTCTATACCCTTCTCGTTTCGAGGGACACAGAATTCAATGTAACAAAGAAAATTATTACGCCGTTATAACAATTAATTTATCAGCATTACCATTATGATTGTACACGAATAAAAAGCAAGTTCGTACCGCGTAAATTTAGGTAATATGTCGCAACTTCTCCGGTATAGTGACACGATCGCGAAATCAATCCGTTTGTTGGCCGCGCAGCGAGTAATTCAACATGCGCAGGATGCGCAACAATACGTCGATTAATGAAGTACCCGGGACGTGTTATTCTTCGCCGGCACAATGGCACCTCATTGGGGGTCGTCGAGGATAATCAGTTTAGGATGCGTTAGAGCGGCTAATAATTCCCTTTTGTTTTCCGCTATGGGGACCGACAACGTGTCGTTAATGACAACAGCCGAGGAGGAGGATCATCGAAATGCTCGTTCGTTTCGCACAGTTTGCCAGTTGCCGCGTCAGACTTCCGTGGATGCGGATGCATGTAGACGCGATCGTGCGGACTTCCCATGGATATACGCGAGATCGGACACGTCGATCTCGAGTCCCGGTCGACTTACGAAATCAATCGTCTTCGTGCGAGATTGCCGGAAGATCGTCAAATCTCTTACACAGAAATCACAGAAGAGTACAGTCGTGTTACGCGATGCATACAATGATTGATTATCCTTTACTTCCGTCCTAGACTTTCAGACTACGGTTACTAAAGCTTCAAGAGTTCTCTGAATGTATTTTCGTATATTACACAGAAAAAAGTATTTGATTGAATTAATTGGAATTCTGGTGAAAAACGAATGATCCAAAATTCTGAGATTAGTCTACTAGATTTTCCGGTTAAATCTAGAATTCTAGATTTAACTAGAATTCCGAATCATTCATTTTCCACCAAAATTCCAGTTAATACAATTAATGAAAAGAATATATTCTTTTAAATCGTATCATTGTAAAAGGAAGGATCAAATTTTGTTTTTCGGAGAAAATCGTTTTTGGATTTATACCGAAATAAATCGTATGACTTTCTTTTGATTGATACTTATTTAAATTTTACTGTGTCGGAAAAGAATCGATATTTTCTTCAGAAATTATATAAGATTAAAAACAGAGAGAAGTACATTTAAAAAAATAATTTTTCTTAATAGTAGTATATGCATTAAATTTATATGTATATAAATTTATAAGTGTATAAATTTTTTCTTGGTACTCTCTAAATTTAAATCAATGGATAATCATTGATATCAATGCCAAGTATGCCACTAGTAAATGAAATGTGAGATATTTAACTTAATTAATTTTTACGTGATTTAATTAACCTTATTTTAATGCATAAATTACATAAATATGTTATTGGAAGATTGAAATTAATGTACAAATATCAATATTTTAGTTATATAATGATCAAATATTATTCCTTTTTTAATTGAACTTCATTTATTGTCCAGTGCCAAGTATGCCATTGAGTAATTAGTGACTATCCACTGATTCAGATTTAGAGGGTATATTATTATACCTTTGACTGAACAAAAAATTCTTGTAGTGCAATCCGCTTGGTTGCATAATTGAAAAACCAAGTAAAAATTAATGTTCTTGTAAAATTGTTATTATTATTTACATGTGTGAAAAAATTTTAACAAATGATAACAAAGTTAGCAAAAATCGGCTTGTGTAAAATCACATACAACCGAGATTCGTCAATATTACAACAAATTATAAAATTTCACTTATTTTCTGTCAAATTTACCGTGATTATGAGTAGCTTCTATGCATATACATAACGCAATTCAAACAAATTATGCATATAAAGGTATACGTGGCGGAAGCTGAAGGAATTCCGGAATACGGGACAACGACTACCCTTGGCAAGCGACTCGTAGCCGTCAAGTTTTTACTACCGGAAGCCAGTGAGAAGGAAAAGTGAGTATAGTCCATATGGAAGCCGCAATTTGCATTCTGTTTCATTATAGTGACGCTCGATTGAACAAGCATGCCTTTCTGCCTTCCTCTAGTCCGTTTCCTCCGCGTGTGCGACGGAAAATCTTGTACATTCACATAAAGACACATTTCTACAATATCTGCTATCTAGTCACGATTTTTATAGCATTCAATCTCGACCAATATATCATAAGTTATCTCCCGGAAAAGATAAAATCGAAGGCTTCAAGAAGATTCAATTCTTATCAGCAAATTGATTATTATATGCTAGATTGATTATTATATGATGTTTTAAGACAAAATTTCAACAATTAATAATTTTTATACACACAGGTTAGAATATTCGAACTCCACGGAAACGTGTCGACCCGATAATTTTTGGACATTTTGACAAGTTCTGACATGTTCCGTTCGAGTTCTGTACGAATAAATTATTATCAAAGATTATTCCCGCCTTATAAATTTTTTAATAAATTATTTTTAGTAATAAATTTAAGTAACAAGTATAATGAAAGCTTGTGGTCAAATAGGTATAAACTGAAAAGTAATGAATGATTTAACTGAAAACTAAGTTGTAGTAGCTTAAATGTAATGAACGTTTGCATTCATATAAATCCACATAAAATATGGAAAGTACATGAAATTTTATGAAAAAACAAACATTTTATGCAAAATACATTAAATTTCATATACATGTACACAAACGTACGTTTCAATTATAGATACATTAAATTTAATGTAATGTCATGAAATTAAATTCAACTCATATAATTCAAAAGTACATTAAATATCATAATATTTTTAATGGTGTAATTATTTTGATGATATAAAATTATTTTCAGATCTGTATCTAGTTAAATTTTCAGATACTTCAGCAAAATCGTTCTTTCTGTGTAATATCTAACACATTCGAAATGGAAAATTATTTCGGTCATTACGTGCACGGAAAGAACGATTTTACTGAATACAGAACTGAAAAATCTAAAATTTTGCTGGATACAGATCTGAAAAATAATTCTGTCGGATTATAAAAATAATTTTGTTGGAAATTCAAACTGGTTGTTAGAATATCAAAATTTTTTGCAGCATTTCGCATCACTTTTTAGTTTTTAGCATAATTATTTTGATGGTCTAACAAAATTACTTTCAAACCTGCATTCAGCAAAATCATTCTTTCCACGTTCGCGTTAGTTGAAAGAGACTTGTTTTTAGCTCGATTATCCCGCATTATCGAAATTCATGTAAGAGGAATATTTTCGTGAAATGAAAATGGGAATCCGCATAATAAGCGTAACGCGCACGTCCAAAAATGCGAAAGAATAGCGAAAGAAGAGAACAATAAGCTAAATTATGCGAGAGAGATCGTTCTTGGCAACAGCATATGATACATCGAATTTGGAAATAAAAAACGAGCGGTCCACATTCGTGTTCTCTGGTCGAATGCATGCGACGACCTGCGTCGCGGCGCGACGTCCACCGAAGAAGCCCCGCGGCGGCGAAATGTCCGGATATACCATTCCCGGACGATCGTTCTCGCGGCTATCGCGTCAGACATCAGAAAAAGGCCAGTTCGATTCCACGAATGGAACGGATTTGCATACAATGACCGGGAGATAGGATATCGGGCTGACTTTGGCGCGCACTATGAGCCGATGTGTGCAGCAAAACGGCGAAGGGCGGGAGACCTCGTAGCGAAGATGACAAAGCTTCCCACCAATGAACATCGACGAAAATCGACGGCCCTTTCCATTGAATACCGCACTGCCTGGAACCTATTGCGCTTCGCAGACTCTGGTTCTGACCTGAAGAGAAATTTCGTCGACTCCGTCCGCGAAGCAATCTGTCGGACGTCTCAGATGCGAGGGAGAATAGCAAGCAATTTGGCTGATTTAGCGTGCATGAGTGTATCTACTTGCGCGAGGAGTTTCGCTACACATTGCAATTCCGTAACAGTGCCTGGTGCATGGTGCATCGCGTACTTGTGTGCGAAGTGATTGCACAAGCATCTTACGAAAGTGATTAATTTATTGTTAACCATTACATCAATCACTTTAAAGTTCTCTCATCGATTCGCTATCTCTGGAAGGATCAATTTTCACATAATCAATTCATTCTTTAAACCTCTATAAAAATACCATTGATACTTAAATATTTGAGTTAATAAGTAGATTTTTAAGTGCCGGAACAATTCGTAGGCAAAAATCACGACAGTTCTGTCGACAGTTCTATATAAAACGACTAGATATACGTATAGTGTCTCTCCGAGACTCGTCGTATTTTATCTTGTGCGAGAAAGATCTTCGAAAGATTCTAGACGGATCCTCAGCATCCACTCACGCAACAAGCTTCTGTCGCGCGGATGACTTATAGCTTGTCGTGACTGCATCGACGAGTTTGTTCTCCGTGTTGAAACGTGAGCAACTGCGACGTATGAAGAACCGTAAATCCACACTGTTACATACATGTGCATCACGTCTTGAGAGATAAAGGGAATTTTCCGCAACAAAAAAAATTCATCGTTCATTATATCCTAATATTACATTTTTACTACGAATAACTCTGTCTACTCCTAACTCCTCTGAATATATTTGAATAGATTTTTTTATTCAAGCTAAAATATTTAGTTTATTGTTTTTATAAAATAATTTCTCTGCTTTGTAAATAACAAAAATATTTGTTTATCATATCAATTATTACAATTTAGTTTCATAAGATTATTGTTTCGTTTGATGTATATTTTAATTAAAAATTTTTGTTCGGTATATTTCAACCAAATTTTTGTTGTTACAACAAAATTTTTATTCATAGAACGAAACATTTTTTTTTCTTAATGTACCATATTTTATTCTCTTATATCAATACGGTAGAAAAAAATGGTTTGCTATAACTAAAAATTTAGCTAGATTTAAAAATAATTTTGTTGAATTGTCAACATGATTATACAGAACGCTCAAGCCGGTTGTTAGAACGTCAAAACTTTTTACAATGTTATTTATGCTTGAGTTTTTTGCATAAATATTTTGATAACCCAACAAAATTAATTTCAAATCTGTATCTAGTTAAATTTTTAGATAATTCAACAAAATCATTCCTTCTGTGAAAATTCGCAATCCATACGTCGCGCGTAGATTTGAACGGAATCACAAAAGTCTTCCATGCGATGATAAATAAGGAAAGAACAACAGAGGATGCTTGCATGTGCAACCGCTCGTTCGGAGGAGGCCATGCTGACGGTAGATAAGAAATGTTTTATACACTATGCTCTCGCATATTACAGTGTATAACTTGCGCTGATACTTTATTAAAAATAACGCGTGGGCTCGACTGCTTCGATTTGCATCCATTCGAGTAAATGACGCATATATCATTTCTTCGAATTATCAAAATCATAATAAAATTTCATCATTATATAAAAAAAACTGCTAAGGTCTATTCACTACGCGCAAATTTCAATTTTATTTATTTCAAGAACTGTGATTTTAAAATAATTAAATCTCGAGATAATTTTTTATTTTAAATGCTTTTATATATTTTTCAAAATTTATTCGTTAATAATACAGCACTCTGTATAGTTTTTTTGCAAATTTACATTTATTCCATAGTACCATTGTACTAAAAATTGTTGTCGGAAAAATCAAAGGCTGTTTGCAAAGTCATAGATCGAAATTGAAATTAAATTGGGAATTCGGCATCACGTTCGTGGTACTGTGAACACCGCCAATACAATAGGGAACGTTCCAGCGTAACCACCGATACCAGCAGCACGAGAGAGGAGAAATTGAACCGCGAATACGAAGTTTTGGCTAATGCGAAAGTCATTAACCTACCTTAGAAGTGGCGGTAACGCTAAACGGGCTATTTTGCATATAGTGACCAAGAACAGGACCGTATGTTTCGCCCACATCAAACTCGAAGGTGCACGCACCAGCGAATTCTTAGTTTACAGCGAATCGATACGCAAGGCGCCGTCGTTTAGTTAACGATTGCATTAAGCTATCACGCGAAAGTGCCATTACCAAGCCGATCGTAAGTAAAACCGGAGTAACGATGCTGCGTGGAAAGGCGCGTCGCACATATGTACTCATACGCTGAAAAGCGCTTCTCTTATCCGGAAATACACGACCCAACGAACTGGATGGCGACCGCAGCCGTTAACGTCGTACGAACGTTGGGACCACAATGCAGAAAGCGCGCAACGCGATACGAGGGTCATTATCTAGGATATCAGTGACTCTTGTTACTTTAAAGTTCAAAGACATTACATTTATTTTACTTGTTATTTTATATCATGTTGTTATTAAATACACACACACACACACACACACACACACACACACACACACACACACACACATATATATATATATATATTTGTTTTAAACATATTAAGAATTTTAAGCACGTATATGTGAATACATCAAGTAATAAAGAAAGTCAAGATCAATCAAATTTTGGACACTAATTTGTTACAAATAATACATTATATACTTTTTTATTAAATCAATTTATTCCAGATATAATTGCGAGCCGATAACATTTGGTTTCCACACAATTTAAAATGTTAATAATTTCCCCTAAATTAAATTAGAAAGAAAGAAAAAAAGAAAATAAGAAATTTATTGCGAAAAATATTACCTCAGTCGGGATTCGAACCTTGAAGCCTCAGTAATCGAGCTGGCTAAGACATTCTAAGACATCCCGGAAAGTTGAGAGGTCTTAGATTCGAATCTTGAATAAGATAATATTTTTCGCAATAAATTTCTTACTTTCTTTCTTTCTTTCTTTCTTTCTAATTTAATTTAGGAGAGATTATTAGCGTTTCAGAATGATTGTATTGAAACCGAATGTTATTGGCTCGCAATTATATCTAGAATAAATTGATTTAATAAAAGAATATATAATATATTATTTATAACATCCAAAATTTGACCGATTTTGGCTTTCTTTACTTGATGAATTTGTTTTATTATTATACACACACACACATATATTATATATATATATATGTAGTTATTTATATTTATACATTTCGTATTTCTCATATTTCTAAAAATACTATATATATTTTGAGAATATATATTATATTTTGTATCCTATGTTTTGAGATTTATCTTTAAAATTGGATCCGATTAGAATTACGTAAGAGTACGATAATCATGCTAATATAATCGTCGCAATAATTGACACAAAATCAAACATGAAATTAGATTTCTTTCATTTTGAAAAATTCTCACAAATTAGATTAGTTATAGCATTAGTGATAACTCATTGAAGAATTGATCCTGCACAGATTGGATTTCCAAAGAGATGTGAGGATTCTGGCTGCTCTAGAAGATCGCAATATCGCACGAGTCCTGGGCGCTTGTTATCGCGAGGAACCGTATTGCGTCGTAATGGAATATCTAGAACATGGGGATCTTTGTCAGTTCCTCAAAACGCATATCACTGCCGAGGACGCGCATTCCATGCCAATTGGCGTCAAGACACTCAGGTAACTTTCCAGTGACACATTCTGACATTAATCAAAACTCAGCACGCATATATAATTCTCTTCGTTATAACTAATTTCTCTTAAAACTATTAATTAGCATTAATGCCTCTTACGTTAATTTCTAAATTACTCTCGAATGTGCAATGATTTTTTTATTTTACTATAATATAATACTAGAATGCAATTTAATATGTATCGCCTAAAATTTTTTTCCGCTGACTTGTTATTTTATTGATATAGTGAAAGAGCAGTGTTTATTAAAACATTCACTGTCGTTTTTCCAAAAAATGGCATGCGTGCAGGATGTTTCATTGCATGTAACGATCGTCGCGGAAATTGAATGTTTCCAAATAAAAACAACGCAGTATCTTCAAAAATATCAAATTCGAATATCTTTCGTGAATAAAATTGCTAAAAGTCATGGAACACATACACCTTCATGAAAGCAATATTCCATTTTGTAAAAAAGTATATATGTACATATATATATATACATATATATACATACATATATATATATATATATATATATATATATATATATATAAATACATTATAGATCCTATGCTACGCACAAGAGTTA
>Ga0157363_1004449_pt1 | contig 12919 bp, 10 predicted proteins | sample AttsexASBM1_FD_111477 | JGI IMG/M metagenome (GOLD analysis project Ga0157363, IMG submission 111477) | Fungus gardens microbial communities from leaf cutter ant in Ribeirão Preto, State of São Paulo, Brazil - Atta sexdens ASBM1 | ecosystem: Host-associated > Fungi > Mycelium > Unclassified ...
AAAGTGGGCAATTTAGCTTTCCTCGACGTGACCGGACGTATTGCACAAACCCTGCTTAACCTGGCGAAGCAGCCAGACGCCATGACGCATCCCGACGGCATGCAAATCAAAATTACTCGTCAGGAAATTGGCCAAATCGTTGGTTGCTCGCGCGAAACCGTGGGCCGCATTTTGAAAATGTTGGAAGACCAGAATCTGATTTCCGCACACGGCAAAACCATTGTCGTTTACGGCACCCGCTGATTTCCTCTCACTCACGGCGTGATGTCACCGTCACGCCGTTACTGCTTTTAGTGAAGTGATGTGGCGCCGAATCATCTATCACCCCGAAGTTAACTATGCCCTGCGGCAGACGCTGGTGCTCTGCATTCCGGTGGCGCTCGGCTGGCTGTTCGGCGATCTGCAAAAAGGCCTGCTCTTCTCTCTGGTTCCCGCCTGCTGCAACGTCGCGGGTCTGGATACGCCCCATAAGCGCTTCTTCAAACGCCTCATCGTCGGCGGCTCGCTGTTCGCGCTCGGCAGCTTTCTGATCCAGCTATTGACCCTGAAAGGGGTGCCGCTGCCTGCGGTGCTCTTCGCTCTACCGCTACTGCTGGGCGTCACCGGCGAAATCAGCCCGCTGCACGGCCGCCTGCTCTCCGGCACGCTGGTGGCGGCCATCTTCACCCTGAGCCTGATCGGCCGCATGCCGATCTATGTGCCGCCGCTGCTCTATATCGGCGGCACGCTCTGGTACGGGCTCTTCAACTGGTTCTGGTTCTGGCTGTGGAAAGAGCAGCCGATGCGCGAAACCCTGAGCCTGATCTACCGCGAGCTGGCGGACTACTGCGACGCGAAATATACCCTGCTGACCCAGCTTACCGACCCGGAAAAAGCGCTGCCGCCGCTGCTGACGCGCCAGCAGAAAGCGGTCGATCTGATCAACACCTGCTATCAGCAGATGCATATGCTCTCCGCCAGCCGTGACAATAGCCACAAGCGGCTGACGCGCGCGTTCCAGGTGGCGCTCGACCTGCAGGAGCATATCTCCGTCAGCCTGCATCAGCCGGAAGAGGTGCAGAAGCTGGTGGAGCGCAGCCATGCGGAAGCGGTGATCCGCTGGAACGCCAAAATCATCTCGGCGCGGCTGCGCGCGCTGGCCGACGCCATTCTCTACCATCAGTTGCCGAGCCGTTTCGATATGGAGAAGCCGCTCGGCGCGCTGGAGAAGATCGCCCGTCAGCATCCTGACAATCCGGTGGGCCATTTCTGCTACTACCACTTCAGCCGCATCGCGCGCGTGCTGCGTACGCAAAAACCGCTCTACCAGCGCGACCTGATGACCGATCGCCAGCGCCGTCTGCCGCTGCTGCCCGCGCTGCGCAGCTATCTGTCGCTGAAGTCCGCCGCGCTGCGCACCGCGGCGCGCTTCGCCGTGATGCTGATGTTCGGCAGCGCGCTGGCGATGCTGTTCGATATTCCCAAGCCCTACTGGATCCTGATGACCATTATGTTCGTCAGCCAGAACGGCTACAGCGCCACGCGGGTGCGCATCCAGCACCGGGCGCTGGGCACCTTTGCCGGCCTGGCGATCGCCGCCGCCTCGCTGCGCTTCGCGGTGCCGGAATCGCTGGTGCTGCTGTTTATGCTGGTGGTGACGCTGGTGAGCTATCTGGTGACGCGTAAATATTACGGCTGGTCGATGATCGGCTTTACCGTGACGGCGGTCTACTCGCTGCAGCTGCTGTCGCTGAACGGCGCGCAGTTTTTACTGCCGCGCCTGATGGACACGCTGATGGGCTGCCTGATCGCCTTCGGCGGCATGCTGTGGCTGTGGCCGCAGTGGCAGAGCGGGCTGCTGCGTCAAAACGCCCACGACGCGCTGGAAACCTATCAGGATGCGCTGCGGCTGCTGCTGGGGCCAGAGCAGGAGGCGAAGAAGCTGGCCTATCAGCGCATGCAGGTCAATCAGGCGCACAACGCGCTCTTCAACTCGCTCAACCAGGCGATGCAGGAGCCGGGATTCAACGCCCAGTACCTGAAAGATATGCGCCTGTGGGTGACGCACAGCCAGTTCATCGTCGAGCATATCAACGCCATGACCATCCTCGCCCGCGAGCACACCATGCTGACGCCGGACCTGGCGCAGCGCTATCTGCAGTCGTGCGAAGTTGCGCTGCAGCGCTGCCAGCAGCGGCTGGAGTATGACGGACCGGGATCGCAAACTAACGTGATGGCGGGCGTAGAGAACCTGGATGAAGGGCCGACGACGATTCTGGAGCAGCATGTGAAGCGCATTCTGGAGCATCTTAACGTGATGCATACCATCTCGTCGCTGGCGTGGAGCCAGCGGCCACACCATGGCCGCTGGCTTATCAGACATTTGCGGAAAGGATAGTCAGGCGGTCAGCACGCGTTCTACCGCACGGGCGAAACGCGCCATGCCCTCTTCAATATCGGTGGGCTCAATCACCAGCGATGGCGCAAAACGGATCACGTCAGTGCCCGCCACCAGCACCATCAGCCCTTCCGCCGCTGCGGCGTTAAGGATGTCGCGCGCCTTACCGGCGTGCTGCGGCTTGAGCGCCGCGCCGATCAGCAGCCCTTTGCCGCGGATTTCCGAGAAGAGATCCCGCTTCGCGTCGAGCGCCTTCAGCGCCGCGACAAACTGCTCGCGACGCGTCTGCACGCCTTCCAGCACTTCCGGCGTATTGATCACGTCCAGCGCCGCTTCCGCAACCGCGCAGGCGAGCGGATTGCCGCCATAGGTGGTGCCGTGTACGCCCGGCGACATGGTTGAGGCTATCTCGTGAGTGGTCAGCATGGCGCTGACCGGGAAGCCGCCGCCCAGCGCTTTGGCGGTGGTGAGAATATCCGGCGTCACGCCGTAGTGCTCATAGGCGAACAGCTTGCCGCTGCGTCCCATGCCGCTCTGCACCTCGTCCAGCACCAGCAGCGCCTGATGCTTATCGCACAGCGCGCGCAGCCCCTGCATAAACTCTGGCGTCGCGGGCGTCACGCCGCCCTCGCCCTGAATCGGCTCGACCACAATGGCGCAGGTATGGTCGTCGATAACCGCTTTTACCGCCTCGAGATCGTTAAAGGGAACGTGCACGATATCCGCCGGCTTCGGCCCGAAGCCGTCGGAATATTTCGGCTGTCCGCCGACGGAAACGGTAAACAGCGTGCGGCCGTGAAACGCGTTGTGGAAGGCGATGATTTTGCTTTTGAACGGGCTGTGGCGCTGGCAGGCATAGTAGCGCGCCAGCTTGAAAGCGGCTTCGTTCGCTTCGGCGCCGGAGTTGGCGAAGAAGACGCGATCGGCGAAGGTGGCGTCGATAAGCTTGCTGGCGAGGCGCAGCGCCGGCTCGTTGGTAAAGACGTTGCTCAGATGCCACAGGGTTTCGCCCTGGGTTTTCAGTGCCTCGACCAGCGCCGGATGACAGTGGCCCAGCGCCGTGACGGCGATGCCGCCGGAAAAGTCGATATACTCTTTGCCCTGCTGATCCCAGACACGGCTGCCCTTGCCTTTAACCGGCACGAACTGCGCAGGTGCATAAACAGGCAAAATGACGCTATCGAACGTTTCCCGCGTTACCGCAATTTTCTCCGCTGCCATCGACGACCACCTTTGATTATTTATTGAGCCACAGTGAAATAATAGTCATAAAATATGCATAATAAATCAACCGAAGGCAAACATAACTTCAGGATTCAAGAAAATTACGCAGCAGCTGGTGCCCCTGCTCGCTCAGAATGCTTTCCGGATGAAACTGCACCCCTTCCAGCGCCATTTCACGGTGGCGAAAGCCCATGATCTCATCGGGTTCGCCCTCTTTCAGGCTCCAGGCGGTGATCTCGAACGCGTCGGGCAGTGAGTCCCACGCCACGATCAGAGAGTGATAGCGCGTGACGGTCAGGGGATGATTGAGATTGCGGAACACGCCGCGCTGATTGTGGGCGATAGCGGAGGTTTTGCCGTGCATCGCCTGGCGGGCGCGCACTATTTTTGCGCCGTAAGCCTGAGCGATGGCCTGGTGGCCCAGGCAGACGCCGAGCACCGGAATGCGCCCGGCGAAGTGGCGGATTGCCGCCATCGAAATGCCGGACGCGTCGGGCGTACAGGGCCCTGGTGAAATGACCAGATGCGACAGCGGCAGCGCCGCCATCTCTTCCAGCGTGATGGCGTCGTTGCGTACTACGCGTACCTGCGCGCCGAGCTCGCAGAAGTACTGATAAAGATTCCAGGTAAAGGAATCATAGTTGTCGATTAGCAGCAGCATAGTCCGTCCTGACTGAGAAAACCGCCGCTATTCTACGCGTTTTACAGGCTGGCGCGACTCACGACGCGGGCAAAAACCGCCTCCAGCGGCGCCAGATCGCCGTCCGCCCCCGCCTGACTGGCCTCGTGCCACTGCGCTGGCTCGATCTTTTGCCAGTCGAGAAAATAGCCGGCGTGCAGCGCCAGCTGCTCGAAGAAGATACGCTGGGCGCGCCCGTTGCCTTCGCGGAACGGATGCAGCATTGCGATTTCGCAGTAGTAGTGCGCGATGCGCGCCGTGAAATCCGCCTCTTCCAGATTGCGCAGTCCCTCTTCCTCTTCCAGCGCGTCCATCAGCGTATTGCCCTCTTTTTCGATGTATTCGAAGTGGCAAAACGGCGTGTCGTCGCGCCAGATATCAATGGTGCGCAGCTCGCCCGCCCAGGCGTAGACATCCTGGAACAGCGTGCGGTGAATATGGCGCAGGAAAGGCAGGCCGATGGTGGCCGGCCCCAGCTCCAGAGTGGCGAGGCGCGCGGCGCTGAACGCCAGTTCCGCCTTGCGCAGTTGCGCGGCGTCGTGGATATCCAGACGGTTTTTCAGCACGTCGTCGTTCTGCCACAGATAGGGATCGCGGGCAACGCTGCTATTCGGCACCATACTGCCTCCTCAGCGAATCGAGTCGCGCTTCGGCCGCGTCGGGCTGTTCGTAAGCGCTGGCAGGTTCCGCCAGGGTTAAGCCGTCCAGCCGACAGCTGGCCTGATAGCTGGCGACGCGTCGCTGCTGCCAGAGCGTATTTTTCTGTTTCTCGGTGAGTTTGTTTGCCATGCCGCCTCCTGCTCAGGGTTGTCCACACTCTCGAAGCTGAGTATAGGAGCAAATTTTCCCTTTGCCGGAGACGGACAAGGCGAGGCCGCCAGAGAATGGCGGCGCTACAGGTCAGGGCAGGACTTTGGCGGAAAGGATAACTACCGGTTTTACCGGCACATTTTGATAAGGTCCGACATCCTTAGTCGGGACCTGGGCGATTTTATCGGCCACGTCCATTCCTTTCACAATTTTACCAAATACCGCGTAGCCGAAGTCGCGCTGGCCGTGGTCGAGGAAGGCGTTATCGGCGACATTCAGAAAGAACTGGCTGGTGGCGCTGTCTTTATCGGCGGTGCGCGCCATAGAGATGGTGCCGCGCAGGTTGCGCAGACCGTTGTCCGCTTCGTTCTTGATCGGCGCGTTGGTCTGTTTCTGCTGCATGTCAGCGGTGAAGCCGCCGCCCTGCACCATAAAGCCCGGGATCACGCGATGAAAAATCGTGTTGTTGTAAAAACCGCTGTTAACGTAGTCGACGAAGTTTTTCACCGATACCGGCGCTTTTTGATTATTCAGTTCGAGTTCGATATTACCGGCAGACGTGGTGAACAGGACGTGCGTGTCGCCTTTGGCAGCCAGCGCCGAGGCGGAAACGGAGGAGAGCGCAAACAGGGCGACCGCCGCTGTAAGAGTACGTTTAAGCATGAATGAGTCCTTACCTTGGAGAGCAGCTTTTAACGACACTGATTGTAAAGAGCATAAAATACAAGAGCCAGCGTTTTACCGTTATTTACGCACGAGGTGCTCAAGCCAGCAGAAGCGACCGCGCAAACGTTTTCGTGATATAAATCACATTATGAATGAAATATGAAAAGTGATTTTCAGTCTTTATTTATTAAGATCACAGTTCCGTTTACACTTTCTGACAGTTTTACGCCGCCCTCTCTGTTTTCCACAGGTTCAAAACATGACAAATCGTAATCGCATCGGGCTTACCTGGATAAGCTTTTTCTCGTACGCGCTGACCGGCGCGCTGGTGATCGTCACCGGCATGGTCATGGGCGACATCGCGAAGGATTTCCAGCTGCCGATTGAGAGCATGGGAAATACCTTTACCTTCCTGAACGCCGGCATTCTGGTTTCGGTCTTCCTGAACGCCTGGCTGATGGTTATCGTGCCGCTGAAGCGCCAGCTGATTTTCGGCTTTATTCTGATGGTGCTGGCGGTGCTGGGCCTGATGACCAGCCGCGATCTCTCTGTCTTCTCGCTCTGCATGTTTGTGCTGGGCGTGGTCAGCGGCATCACCATGTCGATCGGCACCTTCCTGATCACCCATCTGTATGAAGGCCGTCAGCGCGGATCGCGCCTGCTGTTTACCGACTCCTTCTTCAGCATGGCCGGCACGCTGTTCCCGGTTCTGGCCGGCATCCTGCTGGCGCGCGCGCTGCCGTGGTACTGGGTTTATGTCTGCATCGGCATTATCTACGTCGCCATTTTCGTTCTGACCCTGTGCGTCGAGTTCCCGGTGCTGCGCAAGCCGGAAAACAGCCCGACGGTGGAGAAAGAGAAATGGGGCGTCGGCGTGCTGTTTCTCGCCGTGGCCGCGCTCTGCTACATCCTCGGCCAGCTCGGCTTTATCTCCTGGGTGCCGGAGTACGCCACCAAAACCATGGGTATGGATATCGCCAGCGCGGGTCAACTGGTCGGCAACTTCTGGACCGCCTATATGGTCGGCATGTGGGTCTTTAGCTTCCTGCTGCGCTTCTTCGATCTGCAACGCATCCTGATGGTGCTGGCCGGTCTGGCGACGCTGCTGATGTACTGGTTCGTCAGCACCACAGACGCCAGCATGCTGCGCTGGGTGATCATGATTCTGGGCTTCAGCTCCAGCGCCATCTATACCACCATCATTACGCTCGGCTCGCTGCAGACGAAAGTCTCCTCGCCGAAGCTGGTGAACTTTATTCTCACCTGCGGCACGGTCGGCACCATGCTGACCTTCGTCGTGACCAGCCCGATTGTGAAGCAAGGCGGCGTCCATGCCGCGCTGCTGACAGCGAACGGTCTTTACGCCGTGGTGTTCGTGATGTGCGTGCTGCTGGGCTTTGTTACCCGGCACCGCCAGCACGGCCACGTGATGCACTGATGAAGCAGGGCGGCGCAGGCCGCCCTCTTTTTTTCAGTAAATCGAATAACTTACAAAAAATGCTTCAGAAACAGCAATATACCTCAAAATAGGTATACGGAAAGGCGCTTGATGTATATCAATATGAGCTAAAAACGGCACGCTATTGTAGCCTCAATTCCCGCAATTTTGAGGCAAGCATGAGCAAGCACAATGTCGTCGTTATCGGTAACGGCATGGTTGGGCATCGCTTTATTGAGGAGCTGATCGACAAAGCCGACCCCGGCCAGTTTGCATTAACCGTCTTCTGTGAAGAGCCCCGCGTCGCCTATGACCGCGTTCACCTTTCCGCCTACTTCTCTCACCATACCGCCGAAGAACTCTCTCTGGTTCGCGAAGGCTACTATGAAAAACATCAGGTCAATCTGCTGCTGGGCGAGCGCGCCATCACCATCAACCGCGAAGAGAAGCTGATCCACTCCAATACCGGCCGCGCGGTGAGTTACGACACGCTGATTTTCGCCACTGGCTCTTACCCCTGGATCCCGCCGATTAAAGGCGCGGAAGGCACCGACTGCTTTGTCTATCGCACCATCGAAGATCTCAACGCCATTGAGGCCTGCGCGCGTCGCAGCAAACGCGGCGCGGTAATCGGCGGCGGCCTGCTCGGCCTGGAAGCCGCGGGCGCGCTGAAAAACCTGGGCGTGGAAACCCACGTGATCGAGTTCGCGCCGGTGCTGATGGCGGAGCAGCTCGACGTCCAGGGCGGCGAGCAGCTGCGTCGTAAAATCGAAGAGATGGGCGTGCAGGTGCACACCAGCAAAAATACCCGCCAGATTGTGCACCACGCCGCAGGCGGCAAAACGCTGGAGTTCGCCGACGACAGCGCGCTCGACGTGGACTTTATCGTCTTCTCCACCGGCATACGTCCGCAGGACAAGCTGGCGAAGCAGTGCGGTCTGGCGCTCGGTCAGCGCGGCGGCATCGCCGTGGACGACCGCTGCCGCACCAGCGATCCGGCGATCTACGCCATCGGCGAGTGTGCCGCCTGGCAGGACCGCGTCTTCGGCCTGGTGGCGCCGGGCTATAAAATGGCACAGGTGGCGAGCGATGCCTTAACCGGCCGCGACAGCGCCTTCCATGGCGCCGACATGAGCGCCAAACTCAAGCTGCTCGGCGTGGACGTCGGCGGCATCGGCGACGCGCGCGGCCGTACACCGGGCGCGCGCAGCTACGTCTGGCTGGATGAGAGCCGTTCGGTTTACAAACGCCTGATCGTCAGTGAAGATGGCAAAACCCTGCTCGGCGCGGTGCTGGTCGGCGACACCAGCGACTACGGCAATCTGCTGCAGCTGGTGCTCAACGCCATTCCGCTGCCCGAAAATCCAGAGGGGCTGATCCTGCCCGCCGGCAGCGGCGAAAAACCGGTAATGGGGGTCGATTCGCTGCCGGATAGCGCGCAGATCTGCTCCTGCTTCGACGTCAGCAAAGGCGACATCATCAAAGCGGTCCAGGGCGGCTGCCATACCGTCGCCGCGCTGAAGAGCGAAACCCGCGCGGGCACCGGCTGCGGCGGCTGCATTCCGCTGGTGACGCAGGTGCTGAATGCCGAGCTGAGCCGTCAGGGTATCGAGGTCAACAACCATCTCTGCGCCCACTTCCCCTACTCGCGTCAGGAGCTTTATCACCTGATCCGCGTCGAGGAGATCAAAACCTTCGACGCGCTGCTGGCGAAATACGGCACCGGCTACGGCTGCGAAGTCTGCAAACCCACGGTGGCGTCGCTGCTGGCCTCATGCTGGAACGACTTTGTGCTGGCGCCGCAGCATACGCCGCTGCAGGACAGCAACGATCTCTTCCTCGGCAATATTCAGAAAGACGGCACCTACTCCGTGATCCCGCGCTCGCCCGGCGGCGAAATCACGCCGCAGGGTCTGAAGGTGATTGGCGAGATCGCCGAACGCTACAATCTCTACACCAAAATTACCGGCTCGCAGCGCATCGGCCTGTTCGGCGCGCAGAAAGACGACCTGCCCGCTATCTGGTCGCAGCTGATCGCCGCGGGCTTTGAAACCGGCCAGGCCTACGCCAAAGCGCTGCGCATGGCGAAAACCTGCGTCGGCAGCGCCTGGTGTCGCTACGGCGTCGGCGACAGCCTCGGCTTCGGCATCGCGCTGGAGAATCGCTACAAAGGCATTCGTACGCCGCACAAAATGAAGTTCGGCGTCTCGGGCTGCACGCGCGAATGCGCCGAGGCGCAGGGCAAAGACGTCGGCATTATCGCCACGGAAAAAGGCTGGAACCTCTACGTCTGCGGCAACGGCGGCATGAAGCCGCGCCACGCCGATCTGCTGGCGGCCGACCTCGATAGCGATACGCTGATCGCCTACCTTGACCGCTTTATGATGTTTTACATCCGCACCGGCGATCGGCTGCAGCGCACCTCGCTGTGGCTGGAGAGTCTGGAAGGCGGCATCGACTACCTGCGCAGCGTGATCGTCGACGACAAGCTGGGCATCAACAGCAAGCTGGAGTCGGAGCTAAGCGAACTGCGCGCCCGCGCGCGCTGCGAGTGGAAAGAGGCGGTGGACGATCCCGCGCAGCAGGCGCGCTTCGCCCACTTTATCAACGCGCCGCTGCGCGATCCTAACGTGCAGATGGTGGCCGAACGCAGTCAGCATCGTCCGGCGCGGCCGGAAGAGCGCATCGCCGTCACCCTGATCGAGGAGAGCGAAGTATGAGCCAGTGGACGCCCGTCTGCGATCTGCAGCAAATCCTGCCCGCTACCGGCGTATGCGCGCTGGTGAATAACCAGCAGATCGCCATTTTCCGGCCGCGCGACGATAGCGAGCTGTTCGCCATCAGCAATATCGATCCCTTCGCCCAGGCCAGCGTGCTGTCGCGCGGCATTATCGCCGAGCATGAAGGCTGCCTCTGGGTGGCCAGCCCGCTGAAGAAACAGCGTTTTCGCCTCAGCGACGGCTGCTGTATGGAGGATGCGTCGCGCTCTGTCGCCGCTTATCCCGTTCGCGTCAACGCGGGCAAGGTCGAGGTTTGCGCCTGATCTCCTCCGCGCCCTGATGCTATGCTACGCCGCCGACGCCCCGCGCGTCGGCGGCCTGCCCCCCTCTTCTCGCTTTCAGGATGCGTTATGGACTACTTTCCCCTTTTTTGTCGCCTGCAGGGCAAGCGCTGTTTGCTGGTGGGCGGCGGCGACGTCGCCGAGCGCAAAGCGCGCCTGCTGCTGGCTGCGGGCGCCGATCTGCATGTCGGCGCGCTGCACGTTTCCCCGGCGTTCCAGCAATGGGCCGACCGCGGCGAGCTGGCGCTGATTTCGGGCGCGTTCGACGACGCCTGGCTGGAGGAGTGCTGGCTGGTGGTCGCCGCCACCGATGACGACGCGGTGAATCAGCAGGTGGCGCAGGCTGCTGAAGCGCGCCGTATCTTCTGTAATCTGGTGGACGCGCCGGAGCAGGCCAGCGCCATTATGCCGTCGATTATCGATCGTTCGCCGCTGATGGTCGCGGTCTCTTCCGGCGGCCGCGCGCCGGTGCTGGCCCGCCTGCTGCGCGAAAAAATCGAGGCGATGCTGCCGCAGCATCTCGGCCAGCTGGCGTCGCTGGCGGGCACGCTGCGCGCGCGCGTTAAACAACGTTTCGCCTCGATGGCGCAGCGCCGCTTTTTCTGGGAGCGCTTTTTCACCAGCGATCGGCTGGCGCAGACGCTGGCCAACGGCGACGGCGCGCGCGCGGCGCAGCTGGTCTACGGGCTGTTCAGCGACGCGCTGCCCGCTCAGGGCGAGGTGACGCTGGTAGGCGCCGGGCCGGGCGACGCCGGGCTGCTGACGCTGAAAGGGCTGCAGCAGATCCAGCAGGCGGACGTCATTGTCTATGACCGGCTGGTCTCTGAGGAGATCCTTAATCTGGTGCGCCGCGACGCGGAGCGCATTTTTGTCGGCAAGCGCGCCGGGCATCACTGCGTGCCGCAGGAGCAGATCAATCAGCTGCTGCTGGAGCAGGCGCAGCGCGGCAGGCGCGTCGTGCGGCTAAAAGGCGGCGATCCCTTTATATTCGGCCGCGGCGGCGAGGAGCTGGAGGCGCTGGCAGCGCATCATATTCCGTTCAGCGTGGTGCCAGGCGTCACGGCGGCGTCGGGCTGCTCGGCCTACAGCGGCATTCCGCTGACGCATCGCGATCATGCCCAGAGCGTGCGGCTGGTGACTGGCCATCTGCAGCAGAAAAGTGCGCTGGAGTGGGAGAAGCTCGCCGCTGAGCAGCAGACGCTGGTGTTCTATATGGGGCTGTCGCAGGCGCCGCATATTCAGCAGCAGCTAATGCGTCACGGCATGCGCGGGGATATGCCGGCGGCGCTGATTGAGAACGGCACCAGCACGCGGCAGCGGGTGGTGACCGGCACGCTGGATCGGCTCAGCGAGCTGGCGCAGCAGGTAGAGAGCCCGTCGCTGATGATTATCGGCAGCGTGGTGTCGCTGCGCGATCGCCTGCGCTGGTTTTAGGCAGCCTGCAGAAAGAACATAAAAACGTTTGAGCTGGCTGAAACAACGTGCCAGCGCGGATGAAGCGGTCCGATCGCAAAGACGCAAAAACGGCATCCTTGCCAGCTCGGCCTGCGCCATCCCTGGCGCAGGACGCTTTGCTCTTCGGCCCGCTTCATCCGCTTGCTCGCTTTTTTTGCGGCCTGAAAAAGCGCGATAGCTTCCGCCTTTTACTTTCCCCTCAAATCACGGCGCGGCAACAAAGCCGATCGCTTCGTACACCTTCTTCAACGTCTCCTGCGCGCGCTCACGCGCTTTCTGCGCGCCGTCGCGCATCACCTGCTCGAGGAAGGCTTCGTCGTTGCGATAGCGGTTATAGCGCTCCTGCAGTTCGGTGAGCATGCCCGATACCGCATCCGCCACCGCGCCTTTCAGGTGGCCATACATCTTGCCTTCGAACTCCGCTTCCAGCTCGGCGATGGTTTTGCCGGTAACGCCAGAGAGAATATCGAGCAGGTTTGAGACGCCCGCTTTCTCTTTCACGTCGTAACGCACTACCGGCGGCTCTTCGGAGTCGGTCACGGCGCGTTTGATCTTCTTCACCACCGATTTCGGATCTTCCAGCAGGCCGATAACGTTATTGCGGTTATCGTCCGATTTAGACATCTTGCGCGTCGGCTCCAGCAGTGACATTACGCGCGCGCCCGATTTCGGAATAAACGGCTCAGGCACGCGGAAAATATCGCCGTAGATGGCGTTAAAGCGCTGCGCGATATCGCGGCTCAGCTCAAGGTGCTGCTTCTGATCTTCGCCGACCGGGACCTGATTGGTCTGATAGAGCAGAATATCCGCCGCCATCAGCACCGGATAATCGAACAGGCCCGCGTTGATGTTCTCTTCATAGCGCGCTGACTTGTCTTTGAACTGCGTCATGCGGCTCAGCTCGCCGAAATAGGCGTAACAGTTCAGCACCCAGCTCAGCTGAGCGTGTTCCGGCACGTGCGACTGCACGAAGATCGTGCTTTTGCTGGGATCGATGCCGCAGGCGAGATAGAGCGCCAGCGTATCCAGCGTCGCCTTGCGCAGCGCCGCCGGATCCTGACGAACCGTGATAGCGTGCAGATCGACGATGCAGTAAATGCAGTGGAAATCGTCCTGCATCTGCACCCACTGACGCAGCGCACCCATATAGTTGCCAATGGTAAGTTCGCCGGACGGCTGTGCGCCGCTGAAAACAATGGGTTTGCTCAT
>Ga0157363_1004450_pt1 | contig 12919 bp, 7 predicted proteins | sample AttsexASBM1_FD_111477 | JGI IMG/M metagenome (GOLD analysis project Ga0157363, IMG submission 111477) | Fungus gardens microbial communities from leaf cutter ant in Ribeirão Preto, State of São Paulo, Brazil - Atta sexdens ASBM1 | ecosystem: Host-associated > Fungi > Mycelium > Unclassified ...
GAAGAGGCCGAAGCGGTCACGGCGCTGGCTAAACGCTTCCCGCAGGCACGCGTTACCCTCGATCCCAACGGTGCCTGGTCACTGAACGAGGCGATTCTGCTCGGTAAGCAACTCAAAGGCGTGCTGGCCTACGCAGAAGATCCATGCGGGGCCGAGCAGGGCTATTCCGGCCGCGAAGTGATGGCGGAATTCCGTCGCGCAACCGGCTTGCCGACCGCCACCAACATGATCGCCACAGACTGGCGTCAAATGGGCCACACGCTGTCGCTGCAATCGGTGGATATCCCGCTGGCGGATCCACACTTCTGGACCATGCAAGGTTCAGTGCGCGTGGCGCAGATGTGTCATGACTTCGGCCTGACCTGGGGTTCGCACTCTAACAACCACTTCGATATTTCGCTGGCGATGTTCACACATGTCGCCGCCGCCGCACCGGGCGCGATTACCGCCATCGATACCCACTGGATCTGGCAGGAGGGCAATCAGCGCCTGACCAAAGAGCCGTTCCAGATCAAGGGCGGCATGGTACAGGTACCGCAAAAACCGGGTCTGGGTGTCGAGCTGGATATGGATCAGGTCATGCAGGCCAATGCGCTGTATCAGAAACACGGTTTGGGCGCGCGCGACGATGCGCAGGCGATGCAGTACCTCGTGCCGAACTGGACCTTCGATAACAAGCGTCCGTGCCTGGTGCGCTAACGTTTCCGGCGCCCCGTGCGGGCGCCTGTTGTAACAGACAGGAGTAAAGACAATGAGCAATGCCTGGCCGAACCACTTTCGTCGCCGTTTGCAGGCAGGGGAAACCCTGATTGGTAGCTGGTGCGCACTTGCCAGCCCGATTTCCACCGAAGTTCTGGGTCTGGCGGGTTTTGACTGGCTGGTGCTGGATGGCGAACACGCGCCCAACGACATCACCACCTTTATCCCGCAGTTGATGGCGCTGAAGGGCAGCCACAGTGCGCCGGTGGTGCGTCCGCCGTGCAACGAACCCATCATCATCAAACGCCTGCTGGATATCGGTTTCTACAACTTCCTGGTGCCATTTGTGGAGACCGAGGAAGAGGCGATTCGCGCCGTGGCCTCAACGCGCTATCCGCCAGCAGGCATTCGCGGCGTGTCGGTTTCGCATCGCAGCAATATGTACGGCACGCTGCCGGATTACAACGCCACCATCAATGACAACATCACAGTGCTGGTGCAGATCGAAACGCAGCAGGCGGTGGATAACATCGATGCGATTGCTGCCGTTGACGGCGTGGATGGCATTTTTGTCGGACCGGGCGATCTCTCGGCGGCGATGGGCTATCTCGGTCAGCCTGCACATCCTGAAGTGCTGAAAGTAATCAAACACATCTTTGAACGTGCCAAAGCGGCGGGCAAGCCAAGCGGCATTCTGGCGCCGGTGGAAGCCGACGCGCGCCGTTATCTCGAATGGGGCGCCACATTCGTTGCCGTGGGCAGCGATCTCGGTATTTTCCGCAACGCCACGCAGGCGCTGTGTGACAAATTTAAGAAATAACTGACGAAGAGGAAAGGCAATGAAAATTGGATTTATCGGCCTCGGTATTATGGGCAAACCGATGAGTAAAAACCTGGTGAAAGCCGGTTATTCACTGGTGGTACGTGACCACAACGTCAGCAATGAAGCCGAGCTGGTGGAGCTGGGCGCTACCGTGGCGAAAACGCCAAAAGAGGTCGCCGAACAGGTTGATGTGGTGATCACCATGGTGCCGAACTCACCGCAGGTGAAAGAGGTTTGCCTCGGCGCCAACGGGATTATCGAAGGTGCGAAACCCGGACTGATTGTGATCGACATGAGTTCGATTGCGCCGCTGGCCAGCCGTGAAGTGCACGATGCGCTGGCAGAAAAAGGCATCAAGATGCTGGATGCGCCGGTCAGCGGCGGCGAGCCAAAAGCGATTGAGGGCACGCTGTCTGTGATGGTTGGCGGCGATAAAGCGGTATTCGACCAGTGCTATGACATCATGAAAGCCATGGCCGGTTCGGTGGTGCACACCGGCGATATCGGTGCAGGTAACGTCACTAAGCTGGCGAACCAGGTGATTGTGGCGCTGAACATCGCGGCGATGTCCGAAGCGCTGTCGCTGGCAACCAAAGCCGGTGTGAACCCAGAACTGGTTTATCAGGCGATTCGTGGTGGGCTGGCAGGCAGCACGGTACTCGATGCCAAAGCGCCAATGGTGCTGGATCGTAACTTCAAGCCAGGCTTCCGCATCGATCTGCACATCAAGGATTTAGCGAATGCGCTGGACACTTCACACGGCATTGGCGCGCATCTGCCGCTGACGGCTGCGGTGATGGAAATGATGCAAGCGCTGAAAGTCGACGGCAAGGGCACATCTGACCATAGTGCGCTGGCTTGCTATTATGAAAAATTAGCTCAGGTCGAGATCACCCGGTAGTTTGCCTGTCCGGTGTCTGCGGATGCCGGACAGCTTACTGCATTAGCAGGACGGAACTCCGTCATCCATCGCGCTCGGATTGCCTATGAAAATTGTCATCGCACCGGATTCATATAAAGAGAGTTTGTCCGCCCTGGAAGTGGCTGCGGCGATTGAAGCGGGATTTAGCGAAATTTTTCCCGACGCCGAATACGTGAAAATACCGGTCGCCGACGGTGGCGAAGGCACGGTAGAAGCCATGGTGGCGGCGACGCAAGGAAGTATTGTCAGATTGACCGTGACCGGACCGCTCGGCGCGCCGGTTGAGGCATTTTATGGATTATCGGGTGATGAGCGCAGCGCCTTTATTGAAATGGCGGCAGCCAGCGGCCTGGAATTGGTGCCGGCCGCGCAGCGTGACCCGTTGATCACCAACTCTTATGGCACTGGCGAGCTGATTAAAAACGCGCTCGATCGCGGTGTTGACCACATCATTATTGGCATTGGCGGTAGCGCCACCAACGATGGGGGATCCGGCATGATGCAGGCGCTGGGCGCTCGCTTGCTGGACCAGCAGGGCAATGAGATTGCCTTTGGCGGCGGCGCACTGCCGCAGCTGGCGCGGATTGAAATCGATCAGCTGGATAAACGTATTCAGCAGTGCCGCATCGAAGTGGCCTGCGATGTCACCAATCCCCTGACCGGAGAAGAGGGCGCCTCGGCGATTTTTGGTCCTCAAAAAGGGGCCACGCCGGAACTGGTGCAGCAGCTGGATAAAGCGCTGGCGCATTATGCTGAGATTATCCATCGCGATTTAGATATTGATGTGCTGCACATTGCGGGCGGCGGTGCGGCGGGGGGCATGGGCGCGGCACTGCATGCGTTTTGCCAGGCCGAGCTACGTCGCGGTATTGAGATCGTCACGGAAGCCCTTGGGTTAGCGGATCAGGTGCAGGATGCCGATCTGGTGATTACCGGCGAAGGGCGTATTGATAGCCAGACCATTAACGGCAAAGTGCCGATTGGTGTGGCGAAGGTGGCAAAGCAGTTTAACAAGCCGGTGATTGGCATTGCGGGCAGTTTAACCGCAGATGTTGGCGTGGTGCATCAGCACGGGCTGGATGCGGTATTCAGCGTGTTGTTTAGCATTGGCTCACTGGAGGATGCGTTAGCCAATGCGGCGCAGAATGTGCGACTGACCGCGCGCAATGTGGCGGCAACAATCAAGGTAGGGCAGGCCTTATAGATGCGGCTGATCGCGCGCAATTTCGTGGCAGCGAACAATGTGGGGCAGGCCTTACAGGCGCGCCCCTCTCATCCTAACCCTCTCCCGTTATTGGGCGAGGTGACCGTTGGTGGCGATGATTGAGACGACGAGTCATTCTTTAACCATGCTCGATTAGCGCTCTCTTGTGCTTAAGAGAGGGCATGAAACGTTCCGTTATCCCACGCCCAACACTTTCCTGGCCTCACGCGCCACGTTCGCCATCTCATCACTCAACTCCAGCAATTCCGGCTCCAGCGCTTCGATATCACTCTCCTGATGCAGACTCTTTTCCAGCTGCTGACACAGCTGTTTCAGTCTGGGCACGCCGCTGTAGCTGGCACTGCCGTGCAGCTTATGGATGATCTCGCGTAGGCCATTAACATCATTACTGGCCATGGAACCCTCCACGCGCGCTTCCACCTCCGGCAGGAAATCCAGCAGCATCTGCAGCAGATCGCGCGCCAGATCCGGTTTGTTGGCGGCCTGACGCAGTGCCAGCGCCCAGTCGAGCGACGGCGCAACATCCGGCAGTAGTGTGGATGCCGCCGTGGGGTTCGGGGCATAGCGCTGCAACAGCTGGCTCAGTTTGCCTTCGTCTATCGGCTTCGCCAGATAATCATTCATCCCGGCGCCAATCAGCTGCTGGCGCTCGCCATCCAGCGCATGCGCGGTCACCGCGACAATCGGGGTATTGGCATGCAGCGGCAGGCTGCGGATAATTTCACTGGCGCGAATGCCATCGATATCCGGCATCTGGATATCCATCAAAATCACATCCAGCTTGTGTAAACGCGCCTGGCGGATGGCCTGTTCCGCGTTGTCGCACAGAATGATGTGCTGAACCTGCTCCTCCAGCAGCGCACCGATTAACTTCAGATTGGCAGGATTGTCATCCACCGCCATCACCGTGAGTGGCTGGCGGGTACTGTGCGGTAAGGCATCGTTATGCAAACTGTGCAAATCCAGCAGCATCGGCAATAAGCGCGTCAGTGAGACAGGTTTGGCGATGCAGCCGGCGATGCCTCGTGCGCGCAAATCGTCGGCGAACAGCATCATCTCGCTGGGCAGCGCCAGCAGTACCGAATCGGCATGGGCGCGCAGCCGTTGAATTAAAGCATCCGGCAGCGTGGCGGGGTGAGGATCGTTCACCGGCAATCCCATCAACAACAGCGGGAAGCGGGTATCCGGCAGCGCTTCCAGTGAAGTGAAATGCTGAACCTGCAGCGGCGTGATGCTGAGCATCTCCTGCACTGCTTTCGCCACCGCGGCATGGGGTTCGATATAGGCTAACGGGATGGCGCGCAGATCTTCCAGCATACGCGGAATGGGGGGCGCGTTGGGATTGAGATCGAGATGAACGTGCACCCAGAAAGTGGATCCTTGATTCTGACGGCTGTGGAACGCGATCTCTCCGCCCATCTCCGACACCAGTTTTTGCGTGATCACCAGACCCAAACCAGTGCCGCCGTGGCGGCGGGAAATACTCGCATCGGCCTGACGAAACGCCTGGAACAGCTGTGACTGCTGCTGCTCAGAAATGCCAATGCCGGTGTCGTGTACCTGAATTTCCAGTTCAACGCGCGTGGTGCTCAGGCTACGCAGCTCAACACGCAAATCGATGTGCCCCTGCTCAGTAAACTTAATGGCATTACCAATCAGGTTAATCATGATCTGCTGCAAACGTAGCGGGTCGCCAATCACATTATCCGGCACCTGTTTTTCCAGACAAACGGTGATCTCGAGTCCTTTGTCATGTGCCGAAGGTGCCAGCAGCACCAGCGTTTCATCCAGCGTGGCGCGTAGCGGGAAGGGGATCGATTCCAGCACCAGTTTACCGGCTTCGAGCTTTGAGAAATCCAGCACATCGTTGATGATGCTCAGCAGGTTATTGGCCGAGCGTTCAATGGTACTCATATAATCGCGCTGGTTGGTGCTCAGTCCGGTTTTCAGCATCTGACGGGTAAAGCCAATCACTCCGTTGAGCGGTGTTCGTAACTCATGCGACATATTGGCGAGGAATTCTGATTTAATACGCGCCGCTTCCTGGGCGCGCTTCTTCGCCAAATCCAGCTCGACGTTTTGAATCTCCAGCTGCTCCAGGGTTTCACGCAGATCGTAGGTGGCCTGATCGATATTCTGCTGCATCTCTTCGTGATAAGCGGTGAGCGACATCGCCATGGCATTGATGCCGTTTTTCAGGATGCTCAGTTCGCCCAGCATGTAGCCATCAACGCGGCTGTCGAGTTGGCCGCGACGAATGCGGTCCACGGTGGAAACCATGTTACGAATCGGCCCGGTGACGTCGCGCATCAGACGATAGGCAAACAGCATGGCGATGCACAAACAAAACAGTAAGAGCAAAGTGGCCACAAACACCTCTTTGTACTGCTCCAGCCGCACCGATTGCAGATCGAGTTCAATAGCCACATACCCCAACGGATTACCCGCCGGTTTGGCATCTTCTCCGGGCAGTTCGTCTACGGAATAGCGTTCGGAGATAATCGGGGTTCGCAGCACCATCAGATTGCCGTGGCGCTCGACGGAGACACCCTCTTCCAGCGTCGAGATGTCTTCTTTCTGCAACAACGCCAGATTTTGGTTGTTGTTCGAAGTGACGTAGATGTGATTGTTGTTGTCGAAAACGGTAATGGCACGGACAATATCGGAATGACGACGATGCAGCAGGCTGACCAGCTCGCGAATCGCATCACGATTGTGCCAGGTCATGCCGTATTCGCTGGAGACTGCCAGCGGTTCGATAATGTTCGATCCGGCATCGCGCACCTGATGTTGTAATTCGTTATAACGGTGCACCACGAAGAAGGTACTGAGCAGCAGACCAATCATTAACGTTGGCGCCAGTATCAAAATCATCATTCGCGCCCGCAGGCTATATTTGGTCATAATTGTGGCCTGGCAACTCCTGGCATTGATATCCCTGTGCACAATCCGCTTGCGATGGCACACCCCATTAATTTAGAGAATTCACAACACTATGGCGCAATTTTACTCCGCAAAACAGCGTGTGGCGACAAAGCAGCGTATTACCGTCACTATCGAAGACCTTGACCCCTTTGGACAAGGTGTTGCGCGCCATAATGGCAAAGCGATGTTTGTCAGCGGCGCACTGCCGGGTGAACAGGCCGAAGTTATGGTCGTGGAAGATAAACGTCAGTTCTCGCGGGCCAAAGCCAAAAAGATTATGCAGCCAAGCGCACAGCGGGAAAAACCGCGCTGTATACACTTTGGCGTGTGTGGTGGCTGCCAGCAACAGCATGCCGCGATCGCGTTACAGGAGGACAGTAAAGCACGTGCGCTGAGCCGAATGTTGAGCCGGGATGCGCCTTTGCCGGTGCAGGTGAATGAGATCATTAGCGGCAACACCTGGGGCTACCGCCGTCGCGCCCGTCTGGGACTGCAATGGCAGCCTAAACAGCAGCGTTTACAAATGGGGTTCCGCCAGGCGGCCAGCAACGATTTGGTTGAGTTAACTCAATGCCCCATTTTGGTGCCCGAGCTTGAAGCGTTACTGCAGCCGTTGTACCAGTGTCTTAGCAGCTTACAGGCCGCACGGCGACTGGGGCATGTCGAGTTAGTGCTGGCAGATAATGGCCCGGTGATGGTGCTGCGTCATCTTGATGCATTGTCCGCAGGCGATCGTGTAAAACTGGAACGCTTTTCGCATGAGCATCAGCTGATGTTGTATCTGGCGGACGGCAGCGAGCATTTGCAGCCGCTGGGGGATTACGCACCTTTCTACCAATCGTTTGATTTGAAACTGACTTTCAGCCCGCAGGATTTCATCCAGGTGAATGATGGCGTGAATCAGCAGATGGTGACAAAAGCCATTGAATGGCTCGATTTACAGCCCGAAGATCGGGTGCTGGATCTGTTTTGCGGTATGGGAAATTTCACTTTGCCTGTAGGAAAGTTCGTACAAAATGCTGTGGGTGTGGAGGGTGTTGCAGCATTAGTCCACCAGGCAGCGTATAATGCTGAGCTGAATAATCTTAAAAATGTCCGCTTTTTCCAGCACAACCTGGAGGAGGACGTTGCCCACCAGCCTTGGGCAGCACAGGGATTTAACAAGGTGTTACTGGATCCAGCACGTGCTGGGGCCGCGGGTGTGATGTCGCATATCGTTAAACTTGCGCCGCAACGCGTGGTCTATGTTTCCTGTAACCCAACAACACTTGCGCGCGACAGTCAGGCATTGCTGTCGGCGGGCTACCATTTGGAAAGGGTCGCGATGCTGGATATGTTCCCACATACCAGTCATCTCGAGTCCATGGTGCTGTTTAGCAAAGCATAAGCGGCGTTTTCGTCGTTATGGCAGGAGAGGATATGGTTGCGGTTAGAAGTGCGCATTTAAATACGGAAGGGGAATTTGCCCTTGACCAGTGGATCGCCAGTTTAAATATCAATAATCCGCAATCCTGTCAGCGATTGGCGGACACCTGGCGCTACTGTGAAACCGAAACGCACAACCATCCAGATCAGGCTCTGCTGCTGTGGCGCGGTATTGAGATGGTGGAAATACTCACTATGCTCAGTATGGACAACGACAGCCTGCGCGCGGCCTTGCTGTTCCCGCTGGCTAACGCCGACGTGGTCAGTGAAGAAGAGCTGGAAAAGTCTTTCGGCAAAGGCATTGTGTCATTGGTGCACGGCGTGCGCGACATGGACGCGATCCGCCAGCTGAAAGCCATCCACAATGATTCAATGGCTTCCGAGCAGGTGGATAACGTGCGCCGCATGCTGCTGGCGATGGTGGAAGATTTCCGCTGCGTGGTTATCAAGCTGGCAGAGCGTATTGCCCACCTGCGTGAAATGAAGGATGCACCAGAAGACGAACGTGTTCTCGCCGCCAAAGAGAGCACCAACATCTATGCGCCGTTAGCCAATCGTCTGGGTATCGGTCAGCTCAAATGGGAGCTGGAAGATTACTGCTTCCGCTATCTGCACCCCGATGAGTACAAACGCATCGCCAAACTGCTGCATGAACGCCGTATTGACCGCGAAGGTTACATTGATAATTTCGTGAGTAACTTACGTGCAGAGATGCAGAAGGAGGGCGTGCGTGCTGAAGTGTATGGCCGCCCGAAACATATCTACAGCATCTGGCGCAAGATGCAGAAAAAGTCGCTGGCGTTTGATGAGCTGTTCGATGTGCGCGCGGTGCGCATCGTGGCAGAACGTTTGCAGGATTGCTACGGCGCGTTAGGCACCGTGCACACACTGTATCGCCATCTTCCCAGCGAGTTCGACGACTACGTTGCCAATCCAAAACCCAACGGTTATCAATCCATTCACACCGTGGTGCTCGGTCCGCAGGGCAAGACGGTAGAGATCCAGATTCGTACTCGCCAGATGCATGAAGATGCGGAGTTGGGCGTGGCCGCGCACTGGAAGTACAAAGAAGGCCCGACTTCCAGTAACGCGCGCGGTGCGGCAGGGCACGAGGAACGCATTGCGTGGCTGCGTAAGCTGATTACCTGGCAGGAAGAGATGGCGGATTCCGGCGAGATGCTGGAAGAGGTGCGCAGTCAGGTATTTGACGATCGGGTGTACGTGTTTACCCCGAAAGGCGACGTGGTCGATCTGCCATCTGGCTCAACACCGCTGGACTTCGCTTATCACATTCACAGTGATATCGGCCATCGCTGCATTGGTGCCAAAATCAGCGGTCGCATTGTGCCGTTCACCTATCAATTGCAGATGGGCGATCAGATTGAGGTGATTACCCAGAAGCAGCCGAACCCGAGCCGCGACTGGCTGAACCCGAACCTCGGCTATATCACCACCAGCCGTGGCCGTTCAAAAATTCACGCCTGGTTCCGCAAACAAGATCGCGACAAGAACATTCTGGCTGGCCGCCAGATTCTTGAAAGCGAGTTGAGCCAGCTGGATATCAGTTTCCGCGATGCAGAAAAAATTCTGCTGCCGCGTTATAACGTCAGCTCGCAGGATGAGCTGTTGGCGATGATTGGCGGCGGCGATATTCGCCTCAATCAGATGGTCAACTTCCTGCAGGCTAAGCTCAATAAGCCGAGTGCGGAAGAGGAAGATCGTGAAGCATTGCGCCAGCTGACGCAAAAATCACATCAGCCTTCATCTGCGCGCAGAGAAAGTGGACGCGTGGTGGTGGAAGGTGTGGGCAATCTGCTGCACCACATTGCGCGCTGCTGCCAGCCGATTCCGGGTGACGATATCGTGGGCTTTATCACCCAGGGGCGCGGTATTTCCATTCACCGAGCCGACTGTGACCAGTTAAGCGAACTGATCTCCCATGCGCCGGAACGTATTGTCGATGCGGTGTGGGGCGAAGATTATTCGAGCGGCTATTCGCTGGTGGTACGCGTCACCGCCAACGATCGCAGCGGGTTACTGCGCGATATCACTACCATTCTGGCGAATGAGAAGGTTAACGTGCTGGGCGTTTCCAGCCGCAGCGACACCAAAAAGCAGCTGGCAACCATTGATATGGATATCGAAATCTACAACCAGCAGGTGCTGGGTCGCGTGCTGGCGCGTCTTAATCAGGTGCCGGATATCATCGATGCACGCCGTCTGAACTGATGTGGCTAGGCCGCCATGAAAGGGCAGCCTGGCATTTACTGTACGCCCGAAATGGCACGTCCAGGTTGTTCTGCGCGCCGACCAGATTTCGGTGCGCCTCAGGGTCGCCATTTTGGCGACCTTTTCCATTTTAACCCCTAAGGATTTCCCCATGACAGCCCTGAATCGTCTGCTCACCATCATGCAAACCTTGCGCGACCCGGAACGTGGCTGCCCGTGGGATCGTCAGCAGACCTTCGCCTCCATCGCCCCTTACACGCTGGAAGAGACCTACGAAGTGATCGACGCGATTCAGCGCGAGGACTTTAATGATCTGCGCGGTGAACTCGGCGATCTGCTGTTTCAAGTGGTGTTTTACGCGCAAATGGCGGATGAGCAACAGCGTTTCAACTTCGATGACATCTGCAATGCGATTAGCGACAAGCTGGAGCGTCGTCATCCGCACATCTTTGGTGATGTGCAGGCCGACACCACACAGGAAGTACTGAAAAACTGGGAAGCAATCAAACACAGCGAGCGCGCAGAGAAGTCACAGCACTCGGTGCTGGATGACATTCCTAAAGCCTTGCCTGCACTGATGCGTGCTTACAAAATCCAGAAGCGCTGTAGCACGGTGGGATTCGACTGGAACAACCTGGGGCCAGTGCTGGATAAAGTGCATGAAGAGATCGATGAAGTGATGCACGAAGCGCAGCAGGCGGTGGTCGACAATGACAAGCTGGAAGAGGAGATTGGCGATTTGCTGTTTGCCACCGTCAACCTTTCGCGCCATCTGGGCAGCAAAGCCGAAATCGCCTTACAAAAAGCCAATGATAAATTTGAGCGTCGCTTCCGTCAGGTTGAATCCATCATCAGCGGGCAGGGACTGGCGATGCAGGATGCGACCCTGGATCAAATGGAAGCCGCCTGGCAGCAGGTGAAATGCAGTGAGAACAAAGACTAAGCGGTTATTCTTCAAATTGTAGATTATTCCTGCATTGCGCATAAATTGTCCGCTTGAGCTTACTCGATTCAGCCAAGCGGCAACTTTGTGACGCACGTCAACATTTCACCCTCGTCTATTCGCTATGTTATCGGCTGCAATGCGGGGGGGTGATGTGATTCATCAATTGTGGCTGAGGACGACTTCGGGTATACTATTTTCCCGTCTTGGTTATTCCACCGTCTTTAAACCTAAACTCTCAGGTTCAGCATGACAACGAATTATATTTTTGTGACCGGCGGGGTCGTATCCTCTCTGGGCAAAGGCATTGCCGCAGCCTCCCTCGCAGCCATCCTTGAAGCACGTGGTCTGAATGTGACCATCATGAAACTCGATCCGTACATTAACGTCGATCCGGGTACCATGAGCCCAACGCAGCACGGTGAAGTGTTTGTTACCGATGATGGGGCCGAAACCGATCTGGACTTGGGTCACTACGAGCGCTTCATCCGTACCAAAATGTCGCGCCGCAACAACTTTACGACCGGTCGTATCTACTCAGAAGTGCTGCGCAAAGAGCGTCGCGGTGACTATTTGGGTGCCACGATTCAGGTTATCCCACACATCACCAACGCCATTAAAGAACGTATTATCGAAGGCGGCGAAGGTCATGATGTCGTACTGGTGGAAATCGGCGGTACCGTAGGTGATATTGAATCCCTGCCGTTCCTCGAAGCGATTCGCCAGATGGCGGTTGATGTGGGCCGTGAACACACCATGTATATGCACCTGACTTTGGTGCCGTATATGGCCGCTGCAGGCGAAGTGAAAACCAAGCCAACCCAGCATTCAGTGAAAGAGCTGCTGTCGATCGGTATCCAGCCTGATGTGCTGATCTGCCGTTCTGACCGCGCTGTGCCGGCCAATGAACGTGCGAAGATCGCCCTGTTCTGTAACGTGCCAGAGAAAGCGGTTATTTCCCTGAAAGATGTGGATTCCATCTACAAGATTCCTGGCCTGTTGAAATCACAGGGTCTGGATGACTATATCTGTAAGCGTTTCAATCTGAGCGCACCGGAAGCGAACCTGGCCGAATGGGAACAGGTTATCTATGAAGAAGCCAATCCGGGCGGCGAAGTGACCATCGGTATGGTCGGCAAATATGTCGAACTGCCAGATGCGTACAAGTCAGTGATTGAAGCACTGAAGCACGGTGGCCTGAAAAATCGTGTAACCGTGAACATCAAGCTGATCGATTCGCAGGATGTGGAATCTCGCGGTGTCGAAATTCTGAAAGATCTGGATGCTATCCTGATCCCGGGCGGCTTCGGCTACCGTGGTGTGGAAGGCAAAATGCTCACGGCGCAATACGCGCGTGAGAACAACATCCCTTACCTCGGTATCTGCCTGGGTATGCAGGTTGCGCTGATGGAATTCGCACGCAACGTGGCCGGGATGGCAGACGCCAACTCAACGGAATTTGTGCCAGACTGTAAGTACCCAGTGGTCGCACTGATCACTGAATGGCGTGATGAAGAAGGCAACGTTGAGCAACGTACTGAGCAGAGCGATCTGGGCGGCACCATGCGTCTGGGTAGCCAGCAGTGCCAGCTGACGCCGGAAAGTAAAGTGCGCCAGCTATACGGTTCTGACGTGATTACTGAACGTCACCGTCATCGTTATGAAGTGAACAATCTGCTGTTGAAGCCGATTGAAGCGGCGGGTCTGCATATTGCGGGCCGTTCCGGC
>Ga0157363_1004452_pt1 | contig 12912 bp, 6 predicted proteins | sample AttsexASBM1_FD_111477 | JGI IMG/M metagenome (GOLD analysis project Ga0157363, IMG submission 111477) | Fungus gardens microbial communities from leaf cutter ant in Ribeirão Preto, State of São Paulo, Brazil - Atta sexdens ASBM1 | ecosystem: Host-associated > Fungi > Mycelium > Unclassified ...
CAAACTGAAAAGGAGCTTGCAGAACAGCTTGGCGTTACGCAGCAAGCCATTTCCGTACGATTACATACGAATAAAGATTGAATTTTACAAAAAAAAGCTCAGAACTTTTTCGTACACCTAATATTTAAAATATACAACTGGTCGCAATGCTAAAAAAAAAAAAAAATTAAGTTAAAATAAAATATAAGATTTTTTAAATGCATTTTAATTTCTTTTTCCTATCCCTATAATTAAAAATCTATATCAAAAATCTATATCAATAATGACATTGTTAGTATGTATATAATTTAATAAGTGTTCAATAGTTATTCAATAACAGTTTTAATAATGATTCGATAATTAGAAACGCTTGGCCATTTGTATTACTAAACATATTATCAGTTGCTAAATTAAAATCATTACTGAGTTATATTATTAAAAAAAAATCGTAAAAAACAAATATCTATTTAATAAAATCATGTGTAAAAGAAGAAAAGAAAAGAGAGCTCAACGGGAGAAAGAGAAAGCGCAAATAATAAGTTTAGCACTGCAACAGGTGGAAGAGAGAAAACTGCATGCTACAATAGGTAGGAGAGATAGGACAATAAAGAGAGGTCGCAACTGATAAGAGAGAGAGAGAGATGGAAAACCTTTCCCTCTCTAACACGGATCCCCGGTGACGCGCATCCCCCTACCCAACGTCTGTGAGGCACTTCCCCCTGCCTAATTCCCTTACACACACACACACTCACACACACGCACACATATGCACGCACGTATACGTATACGTAATGAGTTAGAACTGTCATACTATATCTATTTATGATGATAGAGACATCAAGAAAATTCAAAAAAATCTTCACCAACTTATAAAGTAAATTGTAGACGGGAGTGGAAAGAATTAAAGGCATTAAGAAACAAATTAATCTTGGAAGCAGAAATTGACGCGCACAAGTCGTTGACATAATAATAAAAAAGTATGTTATCATTGAATAAAATCACGGCAGATTTTTCTAATCTTTGCATTAGTCAGCAACAATAGGAGACAATGGTGATCTCATGGGCGTACCAAATTTTGTTTGTAGTGTTGTCAAATCTAAAGAAAATCGAATCTAAAATAAAACTAATTGCTTTCAAGAATTCAGTTTTTGAAAAAGCATATTTTTTTTTATTTAGATATGTGTCCATCTTTCATTGATACAATCAAATTTATCGGTATATTAGTGAATAATGACATAACATCTAGAGAAATTAATTTATAATCGTCATTGTGTACAATCCTTTAAGAGTATCAACTAGATGAAAAATATTTTTTATGTGACTTTCCGCTTTGGGTAAAAAGTCATACATTATATTGTGTAAAAAAGAAGCCAACGCGTGTAATGGACTACCGATAGAAAAGACATGATTCTAAATGAACAGTTTTTCTTATAGATTGTAGGAAGGGCGTACGTCCTTGGAAGCTTCTCAGCTACTGTAAAAAAAATCTATATTCCGAGTTATTGATATGTTTACAATTCTTTTACTTAGAAAGTATTCTGAGAGATGTTATAAACTTCTTGATAGGTCTTTTCTTATGATCGCATAGGTTTCTTTGTCGCTCAGAATTCACGTCACTCACATAAAAATCTTTATCTAAAACAACCAATACATTGCCCTTATCAGGATATATTGGATTGAATTCTTTATCCATCTAATGTGATTTACAAGATAAATTGCAATGATTGTGATGCATCTTACGTAGGACAAACGGGAAGAAGACTCAACAGATTTCTGAACATCAACTATATACGAATATCAATACGAAATCGGTAATAACAGATCATCGATTACAACATGGTTTTGATTGGAATAACATTCAAATTCTTGATCAGGAATCGTATTATAACAACTCTTGTCTCAGAAATGTTTAATATTAAAAAACAGAGTAACAGTCTTAATCTCTAAATTGATAGACCGGAAGGTCTTCACAAATTGTATATTCTGATTATAAACAAGGTTTGACTTTGTATTATTAAGATCCATCACATTATAATTATGTTCGTCGAGATAGACTGATGGATTTTCTCTTTATATCTTTGACACTATATACTTAGAATAGGATACTAAACTTTTATCTCCGCTGACATCATATTGACAATTATTTTATTTCGGACATAGATTTTTTCAATTTCAATTTGTTGTGGACTCTGAGGTGAGTTTTCTATCAGTGAGACATTCTGGCTTAGTCTTATATTAGTGTTTCTGATACATACAATTTTTGTTTCCATTAGAATAAGATGAGAAACTTTCGCAAATGGTCTTCCTATCACTTGACGAGCTATTCCACTTCTTTGAGAAAACTCTCATCTTATTATTATATTTTAACAATATCGTCGATGTTTTAGTTTTATTGATTTTACAGATTTTAATTTTCGTATATCTGAAGAGAGCCTAAATATTAGGTATGGGAAAAAGTTCGGCGTTTTTTTAATGCCATTTAACGGGAAAAACGCCACGAACTTTTTCCCATACCTAATATAAGGCCGAAACTTGTAATGCATTGTATTCCATTGTATCTAAGTTTTTTGTAGCGTTTTTAATAACTATATTTTATATATTTTTTATAATGAATACATTTACGTTGATCTAATTGTGAAAATTTATTGTTGCTTGACTCTTATTAGCCTTTTACTTTATTATATTATTATATTTATTATATTGTTTTTAATATTAAGAGTCTTGTTTAAAATTTTTACTATTTATAATAGTATGATTTATAATTATTTATTATTCTCTACGGACATGGCTTGCAAAATAAATTTTGACGGTCGTTGTTTGTCTGTCTTCCATGTGGATAACACATGTTACAATTTTATATCTTATACTTAATGTAAAACAAGTTTTTTATTTCTTGTAATCGTTCCTTATTATAATTTAACTTACGTACATTTGGAATAATCGATTGTAATCTATGGAGACGGAGGATGAATAGTACAATACATTGAATGCACAACAATAGATCTAATATCTTTGCGCATTACCCTTTAGTTAATCACTCAGCTAAACAACGAAGAAACTCCCAGACAGTAGGAATATGTTCATCCTTAGTCTTACATAGAATTTAATTTCAACATTGTCGCAATATTGTGTCAAGATATCTATGAAAAGAATATCTATAAATTTACTGAAGATGGCTGAAGAAGGAAACCGAAATGTCTAAATAAAATTGTATCGACAATCATTGTAGATCTTTCTATGTAAATATTATTTGACAATTATATTTTATTGTGCATTAATTACTACATTGTGTTAATGCTCTCATTGCCGATACACTTTATTATAGTTTATTATTTTATATATAATATTTCAAATTACAACTTATGCCTCCTCATTATATAAATATAGCAAAAATAATTATTTGCAAATATATGACAAAGCTTATCGAGTTTAAATGTAAAATATGTATGTATTATGTAATAATATAAACACATATGTTTTTATAGACAGGATCTCTGCTGAAATTATTACAATTCATATGAATCAATGTATAATATCATCACATGGTTCGCAGTATGTCTTTTGAACAATCTTTAATAATAATAAATAATTGTCGGTCACCTGAATTAGAGAAACCGGTCCATATGCACCGGTAATTGAGCGAGCAGAATATCTGGTACAGTGATACCAGATTCAGACTTATACTATTATTTGGTAACGCGTGGTGGGGGAAGAGTGAAGATATTGCTGATAGCTGTAGTTATCTGCAAATATCCCAACCTTCTTCCCCCACGCATTACCAAGTGGTAGCGCAAGCTAGAATCTGGCAACCGGGTTCAGACATTCCGAGTTTTACTTATGATAGACTCTACTTCGCACGCACGCACGCACTGAAATTCAATAGGTCCGATTAATGATAGATAAATAAATAAGTTTAATTAGATACGGCAGTAATGCCGATTGCTCATGTCACTTATTTTGTAACCTTTATTTTATGAATGAATATATTATTTTATTTTAAAATGATTATCGTTAGTAGATAGTAAAGTTATTTTAAAACCTTGAATTCCGTTCCTCACTACCTGAGATCGCACGTGATTCAGTCCCGGCTCAAAATATGAAGTTCCTTGATTGAAAAGTAGGACCGACGTTCGCACTGCTAATCGGTATCATAGTCCTGTCCCTTCGGGACGTTGACCCATATTCCAGAGTAATATAAAGTACTTTCGATTCTTGGGTATTCGCCTCTGTGCCTGCGAGACCGAGTCTAAGCGTATCATTTTTCCCTGTTATCTTTCCGAGCGATCATAACAATCAATCTTCCAGGGAGAGGAAGTTACATTTGGACGTAACAACAGGTATTACCAAAAAATATTATTCTTAGTATATTTATATTACATTATTAACTCTTCAATATACTTGTATATTCAAGAGTTCAAGTTTAATATACTTGTATATTCAAGAGTTCAAAATGAAATTTTTCAACTTTTTAAAAAATTCTTTTTAAGCTGATGTCGGTATGTGAAAAGTTTGTTTCGAATTCGATTCGTTTCCGAATCTAAACGATTCGATTCAATTCGATCCGATGTAAAGATTTCATGTTCGATTCAACTCGTTTTCGAACGTCACAGATTCGATCCGATTCAACTTTACAAAATGCTTGATTCGCACATGTCTATAACGTAAAGCGCAAATTACAGACTACAAAAAAAATTTTTATAGAACAACTTAAACCAGAATGAGTTTCTTATAGATTTTAAATCAAATTCATAAGCCGTTTTGCTTCATAATATCTAGTTTTGTTAGTTAATTGAAGAAAATGATGAAAAAATTAAAACATTGGAGGAAGATTAAATATGAAATTAAAATACGGCAGAACTGATTAAATATATTTTGGCAAATTTAACAAAGTGTAAGAAACAACTTTACTAATGTTAGGTATTATAGTCTATATATGTGTGTCCTGCGCTGGGCTGCGTACGCTGCCCAAGCGTCGCGCACGCCGCTCAAACGCCCCTACATTCGAATAGTGCTATAATACAATAATAACATTAATAAAGCAAAATTGTTGTTTGTTACACTTTGTTAAATTTGATAATATATGTTTAAATCTGTATTGCGACTGTATTTTATATTTACTTTTACTCTTTTCCCGATATTTTTATTTTCACAGATTTTTTGTTATCTTCTTGGATTAATTAAAAAAGAAACTGGACGTGATGGAACAAAACGGCTTACAAATTCCAGTTCAGCGACCTAAAATCTATAAGAAAAACCTATTCTGATTTGAGTTGCTCTTCAAAAATTTTGTTTTGTGGTCCTGTGTTATTAATAATAGGAATCTTTTTGTTATTGTCGAGGATTAAAAAATTAGATGAAATTCAATTCATACACACAATCAATTAAATATGGGCGTATAGTCAGGATTAGACAAAATAAATGTATTTTGCCTAGCCTGGAATGGTAACAAAATATATGCTACTTTTGCGTATTTTTGGTGATCTTATTATTTTTTGGAGAACTTACGATTTCCTTCAAATCATTAGCTGCCCACGCTGTAATGTACATACGTTGTAAAGCAGCCATTATCATAGATAAGAATTGTGGTATCAAGATATGCGATTGTATCTAGTAAAATATTTCCAATTAAATTTAGAATTTTCATAATTTAAATAGTTAAATTTAAATACTTACATATAATATAGGAAAACAGCCACTAATTACCGTGAATCCCATCGTGAATGTTGTTTTGAAAAGTATATGTTGAATAGCATATTGCGTTTTTGATATAAACCTATTCAAAAAAACAAATTAAGTCCGAGAAGATATTCAAAACAGTAATGACCTTCAAACCATACATTTCCCTTGAGAATCTATTAATAGTACACAGGTGCGAATTAGGATTTGACATTTTCAATTGCAAGTCTTTTTTTTCTGAGGTATAATTTTCTCACAAATCCAATGGTATCACTCAAATTTAATGAAAAGTTATTTTCTCACAAATCCAATGGTATCACTCAAATTTAATGAAAAGTTATTTTGCAATGGAAATTTATTATAAATAAATTATGAATGTGAATTTCTAAAAATTGTCGGGCAAATGAGAGTAGTTCCGTAGTAATAATTGAGTAATCCTTTTGTAAGTCCGTGTATTTCCTAATTGCTTACATGAAATTTCAAACATTTCAGCTCAATTCGAGTCATCTTCAGCGATGTACAATCAATTATTATGTGTTTCGGCCTCTATTATGGCCTCTATTTGTATTATTGTGTGCAACCGGTGTAGTCTTAAATTACCAGGTTTAAAATTGTTGAGCCTGTGTAATTGATTTTTGTGCGATCACAAGCATAACTAATAAATGAAAATATATAACTTGAATCAACAACATCCCAAAAAAGCAATTTATAAAAGCCGTAAAAATAGTATTAGAATCAACATTTTTTACTTTCAACAACACTAATTATAAACAGAATTACGGGACACCTATGGGCTCTCCATTGTCGTCATTTATTGCAGAAATAGTCTGCAGAATCTAGAAAACAAAGCGTTGGAGAGATTCGGAATTAACTTATCTTTTATATAAGATACATAGACAATTGCAATACTCAATCATTTAATAAATTTCTTAATACATTTAATTCTATTAATACATCCTAAAATACAATTCACATTAGAAATGGGCCATAAAAAGCTAAATTTTTTAGACGTTACAATAATAAATAATAACGAAACTTTAGACGTATACCCACAATCCCACATTCTCGGAGGTACTTCAATTTCATGTCTCTCTATTCAATAAGAAAAGAGGAGCAGTATTAATGGGAGCAATTGTCAAAGCATTTTTACTATCATCACAAATATCACAAAGAAAATTTGAATTTTATTATTAGAACATTTTTAGCTAATGACTATCCCATCAAATTTATATTTAATACAATTAATTCAAAATCCAAAACATTAATATAACAAAAAAATCAAAAAAACAATCAAATAAAAAAAGAAACTAAAGAATCAGAAAAAGAAAAAATACCATGGTTTAAAATATCATTTATACCAGGTATCTAGAACAAAATAAAAAATATCATAAAAGACTTAAACGTAAAATTATCATATTTCAGCATCAATAACTTGATGGAATTATAAAAACACAAAAAGATATTATTCCAGTTGATTCTAAAAAGAATGTGGTATATAAAATACCCCGTGTACACAAAGATTGCAACGCGTCATACATAGTTCAAACGATAGGCAATTAAAAACACGAATCTTTGAACACGGGAAAGACATAAATAAAACCAACGATAAGCCAACAATCATAACAGAACACAGAGTAGAATTAATCATGAATTCAATTGGGAGAACATTAAAATAATTGACAGTGAAAGATACTTGAGAAAAAGACTCATTTCTAAAACATTAGAATGCAAGAAAACAGTATAAACTTAAAATCGCACAGAATTCCTGCACTATGCATACGTAAGCATAATACAAAAAATTTAATCAATATGCTCCTCATAGTTATATAAAGGTCATAGTTATTTAAATGTTTTCAATATTAAGACATTATTGCGAATTTAATACAAGCTTAATCAATGCAATGTAATGTAAGCGTCTTTACTTGTAATATGAAAACAGATTTTAATTATAGCATAAGGTAGCCTTTATTTGTATCATGAAAACAGTTTAATGTCAGCAGTCATATACTTACCAAATAACCAAGAATATCATAAATACATAGATGTGGGAATAAAATGCTGCTAAATCATAGAGAAGAAAACTAAGACAATTTATTGTATACATTGATGTTTGCAACAAGTAAGTCTTAATGAAATTAGAATAGATGACAAAAATCACATTAAAAATAATATTACACAGGCTCAACAATCTTAAATCTAATAATTTAAGACAACACCAATTGCACACGACAAATGAAAATAGAGGTCACACGAAACACATAATAATTGGTTATACATCGCTGAATATGGCTCGAAATTTCATGTAAGCAATTAGGAAATACACGACTTACAAAAGGACGCAATAATTACTACTCTCGTTTGCCAGACAATTTTTAAAATTTCACATTTTTAATACTAAGAGTCAGAATCAATATTAAATAAATTACGTTTTTGGAAAAGTCACTTTTTAATAAAGGAATTGCCATTTTTGTAATTTTATTAAAATAAAATAAAATACTTTTTAAAACAATAGAATGAGATATGCATACAGAATAATAGAACAGATATGTTCTATTTTTAGATACAAATGTTTTATTTTTAAATGTTATTTATGTTTACAATGTAAAAAGGAAAACATTACAATATATATATCGTTAATCTATAAAAACACTCGCATTCGCTCGCATACAACGTTGAACAATGATTATCGCATATTCTGTGCAAACAATTTGGACACTTTATGCGGATACGTCCAATTGTGTCGAACCGCAAAGATTGCATTTAGATCTTCTCTTATTACTGATGATACAAATTTGATCGAAATTTCATACAAAACTTTGCAAATTAATATCTTGATTAATGCGCGCAATGTTCATTGTTCCATATGATGACGCAAATGTGATTCTATTAGATTAAAAACTAAATAATCTAAAAATTTTCGCATTATTACCTATCAAATTATACGAAATATTAACATTTATGGCTTGGTTGAGTATATATTTTAAAAGAATTTTAGTCGCTATCACGTGCAGTTGAAAAATATGACATTTTTTATCAAATTGTATTCGTCAGTAGCACCTCTGTAGGCATTAATATAAAACAAACTAAAATCAGATTTATTAGTTGTTATGTTTACAGCAGATGTATATGATGACAATCTTATTTTGTTTCGGAACATATGAAACAAATGTTAAATTTTTCGTGGAAACAAATCGAGACGAACCTACTGCGCTTTTTGTTGTGAGTGTTGATGAAATTTCGTGTTTGTTCTTATATATGGTTCCGACAGCTTACAATTGATATTTATTTTTCAAGATTTCAAAAAGCAGCATCAACGTGAATCAATTATCATAATTCTCCAAATATCAGAAATTGAAGTCATTTCAAATAATTTTTTTCACAAAATACGTTGGAACAGAATCATTTTGTGCTGGAATTATTTTTCCTACATATGGAATCATAGCGAGCATGTTTCCGCGTCATTGAGCATGAGAATTTTTACGCCATACTTGTCCAGTTTATTTTTCATATATATTCTAAAAATGCATCTCTCGCGGAAACAAAATAATTGCTCATCTATTGTACAATTATTGGAGAGCTAATACAATTTTGTAAAAAAAATGTCCCAAATTTCCTTAATCGATGTAAATTTGTCCTTTATTCTGTACTGCACTCTAGTATCTTTATTATCGAAGCGGATTGATGAAGCTTAAATCCTTTCTCGGAAAATGTTGCACGATAAATCCTTCCTAGACTTCTTTGACTACTTCTTTGACATATCAATAAGATTCAATAGATTGTCTTTGTAAAGTGCGCTATAATATCAAGAAATGCATTTAATTCAATTCCATCAACTTATGAAAGGATAATTTTCTTATATTAAGTGTTGAATTTTACAAGCTATTTATTCGTTTGTGTACATCACAATTCTTTTTAATAAAGTATTTGTTTCAATATATCATCAAATAATACCTGAAGTGCTTGTAAAGAAATTGTAATATTGCATGTTTTATTTTTCGGAGATGCTGTGTGCGTGTAAGATCCACTAGACGCCGACCGCGTCTGTAAAGTTGAATTTAAATCAGTTCCAAGACACTATTTTCCGAAGACGAACTCTTGAAGAGTATATGTAGGAAGGGTTCTGGTCACGGATACAGCCGCCTGGCTGTCACCAGGCGGCGCTAGCGTCGCGCTCGCGAGAGAAATATATTGGTGGGGAGGAGGGGGGGGGGGATAGGAAGAAATAAAAATGTAGAGAAATAAAAATGTAAAAATTCTAGAGAAAAGAAGTAAAAATAGAGAAAAGAAGTAAAATGCTTACCTGATATCCTCATCCCCCGCTACCTCCGTCGCCTAATAGTCTCCTTCCTGATCCACCTCCCCCATCCTCGCAGTCTCTTCGGTCCAAGCGGCAATCTCTGCCGCCTTTGCCTTCCGTCACCGCAGAAAAATATATTACATAAAAGTGTAATAATTCCTCCTCATCAGTTAAATCAAAGAAATCGAACATGAACTCGATCAATTCGTCACTCATACAAGATGCGAAATTAATCGGAAGGCTCTCGTTAGTTCATGCTCGACATCCTCCTCCTCTTCGGTGAGAGCATCTTCGCCGACAGAGACATCCTCCTCCTCCTCAATTTCGACGGCCTCTATGAGGGGGGACATCCTCCTCCCTTTTATTATTTTTTTCAAATTTATAGGGCTCTGAATTTCATTTTACACATACCGTTTAAATACATACAACTGATGAATCTGCGCGCGGACAAGACTGATGTTGAAAAGCATTCTTCGCTATAGCGAGACTGAGATTTATCTATGACGGTGTATATAAAACGAAGTAAATCAAAAGAATTGCCGCAAGAAGATCGACATAAAAAAGTTCTGAGGCAATTACCTTTGTTGTGCATAGAGCATCCGGTTATTAAATGTTATCGTTATTGAGATATTGAGCAGCGCCGCAGACGTACAATCTATCTCATGTATTTGCAATCTCTCGATACATTATGCCGCCCGTTGCGACTCATGTGCATCCTATACTTATAATCATTTCTCTCATTGCAGCATCCTATGTAACAGCTTTTATTTATTCTCATACGCAAAAAATATACATATACATATATATTTTTTATTTCTATTGTACTTATTCGATTATATTCTAATAATACTTTTCTAATAATAATATTAAAGAGAGCGCAGTGATATTGTCAGATGGTATCATCGATCGCGATGATGCTGCCGGCACATGCAATATGATACCACGAAGAAGATAGGAAAGAAAAGAACGAATAAATATCGCAAAGACGAAGAAATGAATAATTTCAAACGCTGAGACGTATAGTTTAAATATTCGTTTATTTTTCATATGTGTATTATTATATATATTATACCATGTATATTATTATCCATAGTGTAACTAATAGTTCACATTATCCATAGTGTAACTAATAGTTCAATATTTGAAATTTTATCATAAATCTTACGCTAGGTGTGCCGCATCGTATTTGTTATTTGACGCATCTCGCGATGACATCAATGTAATTTAATATTGCAAAAATTTCGCAAGCGTCGACGACTTTATTAGACTTAGCGTAATCAAAGATTTGTTCAAGGACATGCCGCGACAAGTCACAACGTGTCCCAACATGTTTCATGGTAACGTCATCAAAGCGATTTGATATAAATGCGGCGTTGCTAAATAGTGTACATATCACGTGACCAAATTTTTTACAAACATTTGATATGGTACGATATGGTATGTCACAACATGTTCGAGCGATAACATCATCAATGTAATGTGATACAAATGTCACGTGAATGACCAAAGGTAAATGGTATAATGAGAAGATTTATACGCGTCATTAGTCATAAACGATAACATGAAGCGCGATTTGATAGAATAAACGATCCAGCTGAAGAAAAGAGTACGTCACATGGAAACAACAATGCAACGAGCTCATGAATCTCTCAGGAAGGGCAGAGTCATGCTAAATGCTCGCGATTATCGATCGGGAAGAGACAATCAGTGTATCGCCACATGACTCGAGAGTTTGAAGGTGCGTGGACAATTCGTGCATGTGAATGCCGAATATGGATTCCGACGGCGCGAGATCGAAATAACGTTCGAGAATCATATTAACAGGCGCGGTGATAAATCTAATCATATCGAGCCGCGGTTTTTGGAATGGTTTTTGGAAGACGCCACCAATGTATTGTTCGAGCGAGTGCGAGACACTAGAAAGACACGGCAGTGGGAACGTGAACACTGTGTTCAACGGTGAGTTTGTAGCAGGCGATATACGCACCAATAAAGAATATCATCACCTGAAACTTTGAACTTTTTCAAACAACAACACATCCACGTACCTTCAAACTCTCAAGCCTCGCGATACATGTGATCACTGATTATCTCGATCGATAATCGTGGGCGTTTAGCATGACTCTGCCTTTTCTGAGATATTCATGAGCTCGTTGCAACGTTGTTCCCATGCGACGTATTCTTCTCTGGCATTCAGCTGAGTCGCTTACTCTATCAAATCGCGCTCCATAAATCTTTTCATTTTATGATTACTTTGGCCATTCACGTGACATCACATTACATTGATGATGATGTCACCGCTCGAACATGTGTGACATGTCGTACCATATCGAATGTTCGTGAAAAATTTGGTCACGTGATATGTACACTATTTGGCAATATCGCAATTATATCAAATCGCATTGATGATGTCACCGCGAAACATGCCGTGACATGTTGTGACTTGTCGTGATATGTCCTTGAAAAATCTTTGATTACGCTAAGTCTAATAAAGTCGTCGACGCTTGCGAAATTTTTGTTGTATTAAATTATATTGATGTCATCGCGAGACGCGTCAAATAATAAATACGATAAACCTAGCGTAATACGGTAAATAGCGTAAAATTTATGATAAAATTTCAAATATTGAATGTGAATTATTAGTTACACTATAAATAATAATATACATGATATATGAAAAATAAACGAATATTTAAACTGTACGTCTCAGCGTTTGAAATTATTCATTCCTTCGTCTTTGCGATATTTATTCGTTCTTTTCTTTTCTATCTTCTTCATGGTATCATATTGCATGTGCTGGTAGCATCATCGTGATCGATGATCATCGTGTCTGACAATATCATTGCGCTCTCTTTAGTATTATTAGAAAAGTATTATTAGAATATAATCGAATAAGTACAATAGAAATAAAAAATATATATGTATATGTATATTTTTTGCGTATGAGAATAAATAAAAGC
>Ga0157363_1004453_pt1 | contig 12912 bp, 8 predicted proteins | sample AttsexASBM1_FD_111477 | JGI IMG/M metagenome (GOLD analysis project Ga0157363, IMG submission 111477) | Fungus gardens microbial communities from leaf cutter ant in Ribeirão Preto, State of São Paulo, Brazil - Atta sexdens ASBM1 | ecosystem: Host-associated > Fungi > Mycelium > Unclassified ...
AAACTACTGTGCAGGTTATTTTGGACAGATAAAATTGCTTAATATTTGTATATCAATTGAACAAATTATATAATTGAGCAAATTATTAAAGAAAAAGATGATAATTCTGCTTCTTTTTCTAAACTTAATTTTAAATTATAATAAAATCTATAAGATTACAAACATGTATTTAATCTTACATTTAATGTAAAACACTTGAAAAAGATTAAAAGACAGTTTAAAAATAAGAAAAGTTATTTAATTGAAAAAAGCCATTATGACTTAAATGCTGAATAATATTAAGTGATAAAATATAGGATAAAGTGAGATTTCCCATGTGTTTTTACAGAGTCTGATATTTCAGATCTATTTGAACTTCCCATGCTTGAATTCGTAGAAAATTCTGATTGTATTGAGATATCAAGTTTAAAAGTTTTTCCTCGTGAATGTTTTTTGTATCTTTTCAATCCCTTCGCAGATATCTCTATAAAAAATTTAAAATCATTTTTAAATAATAACCACCAAAAATTTTGGTGGTTATTTAAAAAACGAAAAACAATGCAATGCAGTCTGCTCTGAGCTTACAATATCCGCTTATTATTATGAAGCTTAATATTAATAAAATTTACAAATTCAATTATATTTTAGTAAAACATAATACATTGCATTTGCCTTCTTTTGACGACACACAAACACAAATTTTTGAAAAACTGATTCAATAGAAGTGTATGCCAATCGTTTCCTAATAATTTTGCAGAAAACTCATAAATTAATATGATGCCTGTCAGACGAAAGGCGGCTAACTTTCAAGTTTTTGCTCATTCAGTTTCTTTTTTTTTTATTTTTTTTTTTTTTATATTTTGTATGTAACTGCCGCATTTTCGTATCTCAGACCATTCAGTCTCTTTTACAGTCATCATGAGAATTGCTTCATATTTATGCATTGTATTTCGATGTGATTGTTTACGGTTTTTTCATTCGTGATATATTGGACACATGTCAGTTTCGTGTTATGACAAAAAAAGGAAACGAAATCCCGTTGTGCTTTCGTCATGAAATTTGGCGCGTGGCAAGACGAAAATCAATGGATTTCCGGTACAAAAATATAATGAGAGAGACAGAGGGACGGATGCATACAGGTACATTGTAAATAAGGGTACATCAACGTCTACCTGCTGCGTCAAAGGTACACTTGTTGCGCATTTTCCTCGAACGACACACGCTTCGCGTACGATAAATCACGATTATGTGTGCTCGGTCAGGGACAGAAAAACCATCCCCTACCTTTGACACGCTTGGAGAACGGAGGAGGGAAAGGAATAAGGAAAACTTTACGTCTCTTTCCGATGAGGGTAAATTGAAACTGCTGGAAATCGGATGTTGTGCACACGCAAAGTGACGATGGTCGCACTTTCACTTTGTTATTATGTAACAGAGCAGGGATGAAGATTTGGTTACGGTCGTGTAACAACATGAGATTACCCAATTGTCTCTCAAACATTTTACACTGTCAAGCGGCGATTTATACGATGAGATTTTTATGATGTAAAACTTAAGCTTAAGCTCTAAGTCGTTACGGAGGAGATGAATAGTCGATTATTCTTCTCACATTCGGCTGTAATTGATTAATTTCTTATGACTTTAAAGCTTAAGTTTCACACCTTAAAATCTCTCATTGTAGATATGACGCTTTGCGATAACAATTATGTTATCTTTACATTTATGTTATCTTTACATTTATGTTATCTCGTACAGCGAATCGCTAGACAAATGCAATTTTATCACTTAAAATTATAAAATTTGTAGAACTGGGAAGAGGTGAAATTTAGCTTTTCACATTGCACGTTTTCCTCGCAATTTCACGTGTATTTTTCGATTTTTATCAGATTCTGTATCTGATTCGAATGAATTTGCTTTTAATACGAAGATTCAAAGAACACATATCACGAACACGTGGCGAGAGTCGTAATTCATTGGTGTGAAAGTTCTGTTGTAACAATGTAAGATTTAAAATTTCATTCGAACATCCGCGCGAGAAAATACTCATTGTTAGTTTTGTCTTCAGCATTTTGTGGCAGCATATGGAAATAGTCACACGTGTCTGACATGTGTCGGTTTTCGAAGGTTAACTACTCGCTTCTTGAGTTCTGTAGAAGACGTCCATGTTTAGAATTCTCGCGGATGTTTCTCGCCGTCGCGTGTTAGAACATATGGAAAGAAACACTGATGCGCGTTTGATGCAACAATATTGGAAGGACACGATGTGGAAGGTGTCTTCGATGAGCGTTCTGATAAGGCAGACATTGATAAGGCATCACTCACAGATGGGATGATAATTCATAGAACACATGAACAAAACGCTTTCCCTTTTTTTGCTCGATGTGTTTTCGGAAGTAGTTAACATAATAATGGGCACGCGTTTCTCTTTATCCTTTTGTTTTTTTTTTGTCCCGTTAATCCTTTGCTTCTTCGTCATTTCTCTATATTAGTTTCAGTTAACTTTTCATCAATGACCTGACTGCTCGTCTTTAATATAATGCTATTGTCAAATGACACTATAAATATAGGTTGTTTTACAGTCTTCTCACAGTTCGTCACAGATATAATGAGGAAAAAGATATCTGTACTATCTCGTTGTTGACTATTGTTATTACTTTTACTGTTGTCCCAATTCTCTCAACAGGAAACGACCAAAGGGACCCAACCAAAGGGAATTTCAATTGAACTTTGGTTCTTATATATTTTTTGCAGGTATTGCTGAGTTTTGCAGTATTGCTGAGAGATGAGGGACAGATTAAGTATGAATATCTTAGTCATAGAATGTTTCGTATTGCGGAAGCTTCAGGTTACTTTTCAAGCATTTCAATTTCTTGATACAAAAATTTTGTTACAAGTTATCTCCTGCAAAGATTCCTACCTAGATTTTTGGCAAATTGCAGATTTATGGAATAAATTGTAATAAAGCGAATCAACTAATGAAACGAAATTGAGAAAATGGAAAAAAAAGGAAATAAAGCCGTCGATAGTTGTCGGTTCTATTTTAGCCAATCATGATGTAGCGATTGTGAGCTGCAACGTAATTGGCGAAAATAGAATCGACAACCGACAATCGTAATCGGTGTGATGATTTCAATAAAAGTGAATTTAAAATCGATAAAATAGAAAACACAAATTTCAAGACTTATATCAGATTTCACGTATTTATTTCACTTAATGTTCAATTATCTCTAGGAACGGAGCTTTGCTTACTCAAAACGCTAAAGTACTAGAAAACGCCTCGTATTCAATCAAATCATAAAAAAAAAAAGAAGAAAGAACAGAATGGTTAGGTCAGCTATATTTCGCCTTCTTTCTGTTTGGCGTAGGTAATAATTAGGGAGGTAAAACAACCGTCTCTTAATCCGCACGTATGATTAAAAGAAATGAGTCGTCCGTGCGTCTCTCGTCATTTCCGCCAATTTTAACGCGCGAAAGGATCGATCCTCCCTTTCTGTCTTCTTCTCTCTTCCACGGTTTCTTTTTCCGTAAGCGTACGTACCTCTAGATCGGTGTGTAGCCGGCGCGTAAACGACTCTCCTACATGCTCGGTTTTTATGGCACCGCGCACACACGTTTACCACCCACGCCGTTAAAGACGATGGGGCCGTTTCTCCTCCGTCGCGGCCGCTATTGAATCGCTTGACCCACTTTGATAAACTCGCATCGGAATAACTCAATAGTACCGTGTCGTGAGTCGGCAACAGTAATTATTATTCAACGTTCCCCGGACCGCACGCCGTTCCGCGGTACACAAGTGCTTATCTACGCGCATCAATTTATCTATCATAGATAGATAAATAGATACTCGCGTGCTCGGGGTGCACTTGACATGGCTCGTTGTTGAACCTCGTAATTAAACGCGACACGGTCGTGCAGTCGTCGCGATTATTTTTCGCAACGATACGAAGCGCGATGCATGACCAGCGTAAATGGCACAATCTTCGGATGAAAGAGAAGATTCTTTAAAAAATATTTTAAATATCGTCCTTTTCTCTTGTTGATTTCTTCGATTTTTTACAAATCTTGATATTTCGATTCGCATTGTCTTAAAGATAATATATGATGTCTTTCTTAATTGGTAATAGATATGCTTTCCAGCATTGAAAAGAGAAGTGTTTAATTTTAAGATGTTAAAATGTTTTATTTTTGTATCCATTTTTTAAACCCTTCAAGATGTTTTGTTTTAAACTTTTTCAATAAACAAAACACTACGTGTTCGGATTGAAAACACTATGTATTTTAAGTTCGAACACATAGTGTTTTGTTTATGGAAAAAGTTTAAAACTAAAATATCTTTAAGTATTTAAAAAGATAAGAACAAAATATTTTGATATCTTAAAATTAAACACTTCTTTTTTTAGTGAGGAAAATGCGTTTTCATGTTTTTAATATTATGTGTGAATTTATAACATAATTCCATATTATTTTTTGAGAAAACATAGATGGATTAATTTAAAAAGTAATACTTAACTCTTTTAAGAAAGAGAGAGTTTAGTGATACATACATATTTTTAAAACATCATATTTTTGATAAATATTAAGTTATATTCAGTTTAATTAAGATTTGTTCTAAAAGAAATTATTTAAACTTTAACTGGAAAATATTGTGATAAATATAACAAAACATAAAAAATTATTTACGTAGCAAGATCGGAAAGTTCTCGGGCTAACCATGGAAAGTTCGATACGATGTGTAGTATTTTACTTTCGCATGAATTATTAAAATATAACTGATAAATTTCTGATGATGTTTAAATTGTACATAATATAAACGTGCGTAATTTTCAAGCCTTTCATATTTCAATATGAAAAATGACTATTTATGGAGAAACGCTATTGATATTTACAGATGCAAAAAAACTTTAATCCTTCTACATAGCTTTCACCAATATATGTCTTCTTATCAAATGTGAATACCTAATTTTGAGTTTTAAAACGTTATAATATTATTTAGCAATATGTTAATGTAATTAAACTAATTGTCACAATTTTTTATTTTTATAAAATGTTTAATGTGTAATTGTATTTGTCTTTGAATAGGTTTTTTTTTTTGGAAAATCTCCAAAAATTTTGCGTTATAATTTAATAATATTTTATTTGAATCCATTTTAGGATCTGTTATTTTGAATTTTTATGTTTTGATATTTTTTCATGTTTAGTAATCCAAAAAAACCCATAGACAATTTTATATTACATTTTAATAATATTTTATTTCTTTCCACCATATTAGATTTTACATTATTTTGAATTTTTATGTTTCGATCTCATTTTTTGTATTCAATAATCCCTCTAATTTTTAAAAATAACTAAACAATATATATCCCATTTGTAAAACAATCAGAAAGGATTGAAAAGGTTATCAGATAAAATAGAATAATTACAATGCATTTTTTCTTTGAAGACATATTTTATGAATGCATCTGAAGTAAATTTTTTACATCAACTTCTAACTTTTTATTATTTATTTTGCAGAACTTTTAATTGTATTCTTCACGTTTCGTAGCAAAATTTGCCGTCGGTTATGCTGACAAAATTCCATCTGCCGTCGTGTGGCGCCCTCACGTTGTTATCAATAACTAACATCTCTCTGATATATCTGATACGAGACCGATATTTATGCAGCATATATGCACGTATTGCGATAGACTTAAACGCGTGTCACATTCGGCCAACTATGTGCATGTGTAATTTCCTTTATTTTCTAAAAAAATCTACTAAATCTTGTGCGTGCTTTTGATATCGATTTTTCTCTGCGTTTTAAATCGCACGCTGAATTATATATGCGCATACTTAACAAATAGAAGAAGACAATGTTAAAGTTTTTTTCTTTAACATAGCTTATACTAAGTGTTAAAAGATTTAGCACAGAGGAAATGTTCGATTTGCTTAATCATGCGTATTTAGAATATGGAACGATCGGTGACAGAACGGAATAAGAGTGAGAAATGTAGTCACTGATTGGCGATACAATAAAATAAATATCAAAGGAATACAGAAGAACATAAAATACCTTATGTATATAAATTTACAAATTGATTAATATAGTTTAAAATTATTGAAATTTTACATATATATATATATATATATATATATATATATATATTTTATATAATATACACTACCATCAGACAGTTTAGAACTAATGTGATATAATCTTAAAACACATAATTTATAGTAAAGTTATAAAACAAATAGTGCAATTTTGGTAATTGTTTTTTTACTTAATTATACCTTGAGAGTCATATTATAATAATGCTGTGAAAAATAAAATGCTTGCATATTAAATAAAAAAGAATACAAAATTAAGTCTTTTAAACGTTTGGTCTTAAACTTTCTGACGGTACTGTATATGTATATTTATAAGATTTAATTAAACATTTTATATTTTACATATTAAAATATAACGTGTATAACGTAACGAATATCGCAAATGTAGGCGGCTTGGGACAGCATATATTAGATTGTTCGGAAAGTTCGCCGACTAATATAATTTAATAAATGTATATACTAAATGTATATACTAAAATTTAAATCTTCTGCGTTTTAATTTTCCTTCAAAATCAACATGAACTTTCCGGACAATATTTTTCCATCTCTAAAGGAAATTTAAACACTTTTTAGAGACAGATGGATAGATTCTATGATTGAATTTAATAAAAATACATGTCATTCCAAGTTACTTGTACTGTCCCAAGTCATATTTATAGTACATATAGTTATATTTTAATATGTAACGGGTACAGAATTTACTCTATACGTCGTTGCTAAATGTTAAAATTTTAAATACTATCAAAATTATGATTCATATAATTCAGCGAAGCGATGAAAGACTATCGAGCCGACAAAATTGACAACTGATGAAATTGATAACTGCGCATTTTCAGGAATTATTCCGCTAAAATATAATTTTTCGGATATCACTTGATATACTATAGGTATGTCGCATTTGCGAGCGATTCTAAATACAATGTTCGATCGGCCTTGCTGCACGAGAAGCCAAGGTCGTGTCCCACATTTTTGCGAAAATTAATCACGAACTCCTGTCAGTGTTGCAAAGATTTGGAAAAACAAGCGATTGCGTGATTGACTCACGTTCTTCTCTCACTCGATAGTGTTGCTCATCTTTACATCGTCAGAATCAAAATTGTATAGAATACTAATAATAAGGTCATTCATTACAAGCGAAACAATATGCACTTTGTCGATCGAGAAATGAAGATTTTTTTTAATGAAATTTAATTAGACATAATGTTTTCTTATCATGCAATCCAAATAATTAAATCAATATTTATTTTAATGCTTAACATTTGCTATCTTAATAATTGCTGCTTGAAGTACCATGGAAATTTACACAAGGCGGAGCACATATCTAGGAAATGGAAACATTTGTTTCTCTCGTTCGAGAGAAATGAAAGACTGAAGTAACATTAATCAGACATAATTATATTAGTCATCTTAATTATTTCTTGGTAGAACCAATTTTCATTATTTTCACAAGCTCGCACATCGCCAGTGCGCACATAATAATTTTCATGTAGCGTATTTAATTTTGAAGTCATTCGGCCGAGTTCCGCGTCAAGGCGCTGATCTCGCTTCGCCTCGGACGCGGGACGCCTCGTTTCGCCGCGCGTTGAAACGCTCCATCTGATTCCGAGCTGCTCCGAGCAGCGCCGAGTCTCGCCATCGCGTCCCATCCATTCGATCCATCCGCGCTGATCCGCGCTCATAGGGTACGTTTTCTCGTGCCAGTTATGATGAATTCGATTGGGTAATACCAGCGTGGCGCGGCGCACCGCACCGCACCGCGCCGAGGCACAAGAAATGACGCCATGGGATACGGTCTGTGGTTTTTAATACGCGTCCTACTTTCCGCTATCTCTTCACGGGCATGGTGCGGCGCGGGCGGGGCGAGGCGGGGCGGGGCGAGACGAAAGAGCGAGAGAGAGAGAGAGAGAAAGCGAACTATCGGCTTCTCTGTTCGGCAGAGTCAGTCTCCTCCTCCCCTGCGTCGCAACTCACCGGGCTTCTCTCGTTACGCTCGCGCGTAAAGAAGCGTGACGCGATTGGCGCGTGTCGGTAGCTCAGCCTCTATGCTTCTACCATTCCGGTATGACTCTGCGTTACTATCTTTTTCCCTTTCACCGTTGCTATTTCCCTCTCTTTGTTGTACGCGCGTCACCAAGCCTTCGCCAGTAGCTATCGAGATAGATTGGACGGAGAAGGAGAAGAAGAAGGAGAAGGAGAGATTTGGCAGGTAAATGGTAAGAAGGAGAGAATGCATGAGTTGTAGCAGGAGGGAAGGGATAGACGAGAGGAGACGGATAGAGAGAAAAGAGGCGAAGAGGGCGAGAGTGCGAGATAACAAGGCGCGCGCGGCGCGTGTTATATATGGCTAGAAGGACTGAAATTGAAAGTGGTCGTCCCACTGGCCCACTGACCTGATTACCCACTGACAATGACACGAATCCTTGCCTCCCACTGCACTCTCCCGCCTGCACCGTCTCTCTCCTCTCTCTCTCTCTCTCTCTCTTTCTCTCTCTCTCTTTCTCTCTCTCTCTCTCTCTCTCTCTCTGTCCTTTCTCAGCCGCGAGTACGTGGACGCGCGCGGGCGCCTTCTCGCATCTATCGTTCGCCTCGACGATGACGGCGGCGGTGCAGGCGCAGGCGTCGTCCACGTCTACCACGAGGACGCGCAGGTAACGCTTTTTTATCTCGAGTATCCGTAAATTGCCGCGCCGCGCCGCGCAAATGGAGGTCGCGATGCGCGAAGGCCACGAGGAATGCAACAAGTGCATTTCCGAAATGACGCGCGCGGCTTCCTAAAAAGGGAGCAACCCTGATTTCATTCCCGAGGACGGGGCCAAATGTGACGCGGTACGACCGAACCTTGCGATCAAGGGAAAGAATTCGGGGTCGTGAGATGACGCAAAGATCCTCGGGATCTGGTGTGGGCTAGGAAAATTGAATTTTTTCATCGAATTTATGAATTCATGAAAGACAAGAACTTTGAATATATTGATAATTGGAGTGGCGAACGTGTTCCAGTTTCCACAATATCGCATGTATCTGTCCTACGACCCGTATTCATATTTAAATGACCCACTTTGGGGATTAGAGATCCAGTCATATATTGTTCAAACGCGTAGGAAGCGAATTTTTCGTGAAGCGAATGAAACTTTATTCTAGCATATATTGCATCAAGAGAATAATTATTTTACGACATTATACTCTGCCAAAATCACTCTCTGAAACTTTTAGAGAATTGTCACTCTTACTTTTAAAGATTGAAAATTGAGCTATTTTTTCAAGACTCGCTCAATTTTCACTCTTTAAAGTGAGATTCCACTTCAAAGAATTTAGAGAATACCAAAGTCTATTCCTCGTTACCAAGAAACGTTCAACTATTAACAGCCTGATGAGAGATTGATTTGATGATCCATCCATTTTAACGAGCTGAGTGCAGCACCGGGATTCTGTAATTCTTAATGACAATATTGATAACATTATATTATCGTTACGCAAATATCATATATATGGTATAATAAAATATATATTATAACATAATAAAATATATGATACCGACACTGTCGTTAAGAATTACAAACTCTCAAGGCAGGAATTGCGGATTAATCGTCATTTGGAATTCTCAATAATCGAGTGATCGAACTTCGATCTAGTGAGGCGTGTCAGATGAAGCATATATCGATTCTTAGCGGAACGAAACGCTTTGGAAACGGTCGCGCGCTCGTGGGAAGTTCATCGGCAATAAATCCTGACGGATGGTACTTTCTCGGGAGGTTCGGGAACAAATCGAATTACATAAACGTTTCAAGAGCGCTCGACCGTTTTCATAATATACATTACCGGCTTTACTCATGCGTAGAAATGGCGGCCTCCTTTTTGTCGCGCGCCAGCTCCTCCCATCTCGCCCATTAAATCATGCCGCTTATTGAAACACTCTCGTGAGGCTTTTTTTTACGTCGTAACCACCGACGAAATCCCGTCTTACATTTTAATTAGTTCGTTAAATGAGGTAATCCCTGCAACAGCGTATGTTTCTTTTATTATAGAAAATATTCTCTGAGCCCTTTCTAAAAGTGTCGTAAGCTTGTACGAGATAGAAAAGATAGAAAGTATATTAATGCCGATGAGTTTAGAAAAATCAAGAAACGAAATTAAGTGTCGAATATATATATATTTTTAAATGATCCTTTTTTTGAAGTAAAGAATGTCGGATTATAAGGGAAGAATAATCAGAATGATTTGGAGTACTACTAGAGAAAGAAAGCCATTTTTTAGCAATTTCTTACATTGAGAAAAAGATGCTAATTATTATTGTTGTATACATAATTGATAAAAAAATTATGATTAAAAGCTCCATTTTTATAATTATTATTACTACAATGTTATATAGTAACAATAATAATTTATAATATTATTTATAATTTCAAGAAATATTAGAAAATGACTAGAAATTGTAGTTAAATTATGCAATCATTCTTTCTCTTATAACAGTATGAAGGAAAAATTTAATACAAAGCTTTGAATGCCACGAAACGACGTGTTTGATTACCGAAGATTACAAGTTTCTTGAAGCGTGGTTAAGTAATATTGACAGGCGACATTTCGGCTCTTCTTAGGCAGGTTAGTATTTCATTCGCAAGAACATCCGCAGAAGAAACAGGATGCGGGCACTTCTTACCCGCTTATCGTTCGTACAGCAATATTATTTCATTCAGTGTTAATGAAACGCGTTTATTGAAACATATTTCTTTGCACTCAAAATAGAACATTTTACCTTATTGACTTGTGCGCCGAAGTCATTATCACTTGGTCACGGTTCGGCATTAACATGGTTCGAGATACAATTTCCCGGTAATCATTTCCAACATCTATAAACAACATGTTATAGAGTACTCGGGTATGCGGCATTACCGGTCTCGGGATACAGTGTTGTAGCCTACGTTAATTTCCTGATAATTGCATATTGCTTTTATGAGTAATCCATCTGCTCCATCTGCGCTTTACAATTCGGTGTGCTCTCGAAACAATTATAGGCAAGAATTGCGTACATAGGGGGCATATTATGGTACCTACATCACAGAAGCTATTCTTTGTAAACTAATTACGCTTTCATACGTATGTATTTTTAGTCTACAAAATTGAAAGAAAAAAAATTGCTTTGTAAGAATAATTTTATAAAAGTAATAACTTAGTAAAAGTAAGATAGAAATCGCGAAAGAGATATTCTTTGCTTAGGCTGCAAAGAAGACAAGAAGGTAGAAAAAGATATTATTTTCATTCGATTCATATATAATATATTCATATATAATATATTATACAATTTTTATTAAAAGTTTTATAAATAAAGTCTAACAAATCGATCGAGTTTTCTACTTTAAATTTGGTGTATCGATATACTGGACCTAATATGTCTATCGGCGATCATTTGTGGTCGAGGCTCGAGGCTCCTCTCCTCCACTCTCGCTTTCGGCGAAAGAGGTGCTCGATTCAGTAAGATTTCGTAATCCTTTTTCCAACCCGGGCGAGCGACCGACTCACAAAGCGCACACACGTGCTTTCGCTCTCTTGGCGACTGTATCGAGAATTATCTGTTTCTCTGTGTGTACGTACCTATATACATATACCAAACGTGGCCAACGTGGTTCTCGCGCGTCCGCCTACTTTCGCTAGTTTGCGTAAGAAACGTACCGTTGAAGAAACCGAATATGCGTGTTCGGTTATCGGTGATATTCGATAATATACTCGGGGTGATGCGGTTTCTAATCGATAAATGTGTATTTTTTTTTGTCATCTTAAATATTTATCCATGACTAAATTGAAAGTTAGATTTACGAAACTGTATAAATTGCTCCAGACAGATGAGGAGCAGAGCGTTTTATCCAAAATTCCATTTTTTTTTTTAGTTGGAGATGACGTAATGTTCAGTGTTGAAAGATTCATACTATAAGCTACTTTGAGATGTTCAGAAAGAATTTTTTTCATCGTTAATTTATATGCTGAAAAAACATAAACCTTCCGAAGTGCATTATGTTTTTTAACTAGAAACAAAATGCATTTGTTTAATATTTTTAGCAATTGTTCAGCAATTACGTTTAACATTTCACATCCTACTGATTGGCATATTATTATTTTCTGTAAAATACGTAATTTCTTTTTCTTATGTGCGAAATTTCTTTCTTTCTCATTTTCTGAAAATGACAAATTTTTGACAAAACGCATTTTGAAAGTCTGCTCCTCAGATGATTATCTATTAATCTTCGAATTTTGGAAACGCAATTTATGCGACAGAAGTCTTGCCATTTGAAAGGATGAGATAAAGATTTGAAGAAATAATAATATACCGACTATTTTGAGGGGTATTTATATCAAACCAGATAATTTCGGTATCAAATGCTCTAATATAGCTATAATTGAGCAATTTACAACCTGTGCGTCGCATTTATCCACCTGTGAATTTTTTCCGACTCACTGACTCAGTTGAAAATATAAAATCATATTTTTTATTTTAAATTAAATGAAATAAACTATATTGTGCGACCCGTAAGATTTTATCTCGGATTTTATCTACAATATTTCTAAAAACAGCCTTCTGCAAATAATTCTTCTAATAAAAAAAAAAAAATTACGCATTAGTGCTCTAGTGAATTCTTTTATTATGTTTTAATTCATAACTCTCGAATTTCGAAATAGTGAAATTACTGAACTGTTAAACTTTCTCATCTCAAAAGTTTTCGGATCGAGATTGAAGAACGTTGATTGATTTTTCGACACAGTTTACAAATGAAAGTGAAATTGTACACACTTTCCCTTTGTCTTGTAATCAATGTCTGTTATTTTTTGCCCATTATTATATCTTTCCTTAAAGAACTT
>Ga0157363_1004455_pt1 | contig 12912 bp, 12 predicted proteins | sample AttsexASBM1_FD_111477 | JGI IMG/M metagenome (GOLD analysis project Ga0157363, IMG submission 111477) | Fungus gardens microbial communities from leaf cutter ant in Ribeirão Preto, State of São Paulo, Brazil - Atta sexdens ASBM1 | ecosystem: Host-associated > Fungi > Mycelium > Unclassified ...
TTGTTTCTATACCTTCTCTTGATTTCTAAAGCTGATATTGTCTCCTTTGAATTCTTTAGTACACATTTAAGAGCCAGTGTTATAAAGTTCTTGTTGCACCCTAGTATAACCTCTTTTCTGCTTAACTTCTGTCAGTGTCTTCTTTTAATTCTGGCTACCAAAAGTACTACAATAATAATTTTTTTATTACAAATACTCCTCTGTGCCCTATCTCATCATGCCAAGCTTTTAATAGTCTTAACTATTCCTCAACTGGTACTACTATCTACAAATTGCTATTGTTGATGACTTTCTTATAAAGTCTTCTGGTTTCGAGATCTAGCCAGTAGTAAAAGGTATGTCTAGTAAGCTATGCTTGTTCTTTTATTGTTGCTCTCATAAAATCTTTTTTTTAGTGGCTAAATATTCTTTAACCTTATCAAGTCTTTGTTCTAGCCTGTGTATATGGTTATTCCTGTATTCATCATCATATTCTACCAGGCTTTCACAACCTGCCAGTTCTTCTGGATTTGCTACTTTCTCTGCTAGCTGTCACAAACTTTATTTAACTTGTACCTCTACAACTAGTAGACCAATTCTTACAAACCAAGTTGCACTGAAAATCCTCAAATGAGAGCTATTTGTACATATGTGGGATATACAATAGTGATAACAGATTACTAGGATATCAGACCATCAGTAACTGTAAGTTTCATTGGCTATCATCTATGAAACAACTGAATAGATTCCCACAAGCAAAGTTATGTTGGAAAGTGCTCATCAAACAGTTTCTAATGATATATCATACATTATATGGAGATTAGTACTTATAGAGATACAAAAATATCAATGTAATAACATAATTAGTTATCTTCTAAAATTAACCTAACATTTGCTATGATAGATGACAGCTCTACCAGATATAAGTTTTGATCATGTAATGGAAACAGCTTGCACACAAACCATCATTATTTTGTATAAATACTTCTATGTTTGAGAATTAGATCTTAGACTTAATAACATCAATTATCATCAATTATCATCTTTTTATCATTATTAACATCTGTATTGATCTTCATCATCATTGTCATAATTATTAAACTTCTAAACCACTCCTAAACCTCTGAGAGTGCACCCAAGGTTTAGATATCACAAATAAGTGAGTAGTTCATTTTGTGATACTAGCAGAAATCTTTGTCTATCTACTTGGCCATAGCCATGGTTTTCCTATCTATCTGCTGTTTGCTTTTCTAGTTGATAGGCAGTATCTTTGATAAGCTTCTCATAGAAAGAACCTTCTCACAAGTCAATATCTTCATAGAATTCTTCTACTTCTAAGGACATCTTCTCTTGGTCTTTTCCTAATAGGATCAGTATATCACCTTTCTTGTATTCAAACCATTCTTGAATCTATCTAGAGAAGGATCCCCAGGATACCATTTCCTTCTTGAGAGCCCATCCAGTTCAAAGGTCTTTTCTTTTTTATATACTATCTCAAAAAAGAAATTCATCCTAATATAATTTACCTAGCAATTAATAGTTGTGTTGGACATCATTTCTGGATCATTTAGTATCTCAGCTAAGTACTTTGCATCAGCTTCTACTACAAAGTTCCTGTACTCCTTAACAAGTATATTTTTTGCTTAAGAGCATGTTTCAAGCCATAAAGCTCTCACTTTGGCTGAGAATATCTTTGCTGTCTAAGATCTATTAAAGTGAATTGAATTTCATATATTGTATCTTTCTAGGCTTGTTCTTATCTCTTTGGTAAATATAATATCCTACTACTCTCTAGAAGGTGTCAACTGCTAAAATAATTGGTTGCTTACTAGGGAATTTTGGATTCCAAGTGTGAAAACAACTCTCTATCAATGTTTCCAAATCTGACTGTGCCTTTTCTTGGGCTGGCCCTCACTCAAAAGGTACATTCCTCTTCACTACTTCATATAGTGAGGCTACTACTATTACAAAGTTAGGGATATGATTCCAACACTATACTTCTGTGCTTAAAAATACTCTTACATCTGTTGTGTCTTCACAAACTTCCATTTAAGAATTTTTTCTATAGTGTCCAGAGTTAGTTTCCTTTCTCAATATAAATAATCAAACTCTATGATAGTAATTTAATCACTGCACTTCATAGTCTTAGAGCTCAAGAATATTTCTCTAGCATATTTCATCCATTATAGTATTTGATTCACCATATTTAGATGCTTGAATACAAATTTTCTGATTTCAGGATTGCTTATAAGCATTTCATAAGTCCTATCCTTTTATTCATATTGAGTTACTAGTCTTCTAACTAGGACATTACTGATATAGGACAATATATACTTTGGAATCTCTTTTGAGTATATAAGCTACATCCTTATGGAAAATTGGTACAAAATATGTCCAACCTATAGGTAAGATAACTAATCTGAGTGCTCCAAAGGAAGTTTGAAATATAGTGAAGTCTTACAAGTACTCTGCTAACATCTGCTTGTCATATCCTATTGCAACTCTTCCTGTGAAGTATATAACCAATTCTTTCATAGCTGGGAGCAATTCCAAGTAGGCAATTGTAATCCTATTGAGCAGCTCTAAACTATATACTATTCTAAGACTTTTTTCATCCTTCTTAATAACACAGAACTATCTCGACCTATTGAACAAGTTAGAAGACTGTTACATTCTGTCTTCTGACCACATTCATTCCAACCCACAGATAACCTCCTTTCTTTTATTCATACTCCCCAACCTCTTCCAGTGCAGATCATATTTGTCCATTTTACCTTATATATCCTTGCTGGTCTTGACTAACTCTATAGATCTCTATTTTCTAATATGCAAGAACTACTAGGATCCAGAATAACTCACTTAGCAGTTTGTATTCCAGATATTTACCCTAGATAGCATACCTAGTATATAATCTAGTAGTTTATACTATAGTAGTTATCCTGAAGATTAACTATTACTAACATCTCTCTTCTAGTGTTAGCAACAACATACCTTACTATCTTCCAGTGGTTTTCTATCCTCTAAGTCTCTAAGTTCTGTTCCAAAATATACAATTCATATGACTAGTAGAGGTATAGCACACAAGTTGAAGCTAAAGGTCATTCCAACTTACCTCCCACATTCTTGGATAATGCATAATTACTTATTTTGGACTTTCAAGATGCTCTACTGGACCTTAGATAATAAGAATCTAATAAGGGCTTATATATCCTAGCATTGAGCTTTCTCTTAATCATAGTATACACTTCTTCATATATAGCTGGTAGTATTCTAAATAAGCATTCTATCCACAGTATATGTACTACTATTGGTATTTCTATAACTAGAAAAATTCCTTCTTAAACTTTTCTTTTTCTGAATTATCCCAGATGAAGACTTTGTTTTGCTGTCCTATTAGCCAATACATAAGCCTTTTCTCCTTGGACCATAGAAATCTAGAACTGTGGTTCTTACCCATCTTTTCTCTTCTTTCAAGTAAGTACTGTTCTTTTAGCACAAACTCAGATAGTTGTTTCAGCAGCTTTGATATTAATTTTTGGCATTATTTTTAGCTAATATTTCAAAATCTGCTAGAAAGTGTCCTGAGAACTGGTTTCACTTTAAGAATTACTAGCTTGTACTTCTTAGTGAAGCAAGCTAAAATTTTCTCTTTTAAATGTCTGTTCTTGATTTTGGTTACTATCTCTACTAGTTGCAACTCATATTTGATATTCCCTAACTGGCTGACATACTGTTTTAGAGTGTTTCCACCTTCTATTTCTAATGCTTCTTCTGATTGTTATAAGTACAACAGTTTAATTTTATCTTTCAAGAGCTTATCTATCTGCACTAGTAACACTTCACAAATGAATAACTCCTTTTTTATATTTAGTTGTATAATACAGGAAACCTCTTCTCTGAACTATTCTGCTGACTTCTCAAGGTTTAATGAAAATTTAAGACCTTGTTCATCCTTCTAGGCAGGGTTTCTCTCTTATAAGTAGGAAGTACTATCTCTATTCCTGTATTTGGATAGGTAATATTAATAGTCAGATTCCCTTTCTTATTATTGACCATCTGACTCTCAGTAATAGTATCAAAGAGTTTCCCAAGTAAAATATGATATAGTTTCTTTTCTATTATATGTATCTGTAATAAAACTGTTACTTCTTCTAGTGTAAAGAGTATATTTTTTACTAGCCCACACATTTGCAAAAGACTTCTATTTACACTTTGCATTTATATACTGAGGCTTAAATCTCAGATAATCTTGCTAGCAACAGTTATAGCTCTGTTCATGAATACAATCTGAGACCTACTATCTAGCTATTCATGAATATTAGGATAACTCTAAAATGGGCCATGTCTGGTGCCACTTCATTTTGCCCATTCTCTTCTATTATAAAAATCTGGCTCTTCTGTTTCTTGGGCATCAGTTTGTCCAGAAACTGAACTACTATATTAATAATAGTTCAGAGTTTCATAGTCTCGCTATTTTCTATATCTATAATCTCTTATATCCTCTCTGGTTTCTCTAAAGCATTTATAGAGACAATCCTTTCTTTTAGGCTAAAGGCTGGTTGAGTGTTAGTGCTCTCATGAACACTCTTATCTAGGCTCTCTTTTCCTCTTTTGTTAGTCAGCATCTCCTCTAGTACTACTCACAACTTAAAAGCTACTACCTATAATTTCTTAGGCATCACTTGTATTTCTCCTGTTGATATTTTCTCTAGTATTTCTTCTGGATTGACCTCTTCTTTTATTGGAGCTTTTGCCTTATAAAGTATTTCTTTCTTTTGAAACTGTCTGAAATACCTTGTAGGTATAAACAGTCTATTGATAGCTGCAGCCATCTTAGGCACTCTTTTATATGAGAATTTGTGTTAGTCTTCTGATATACTTTCTTATAAGTGGCTAATGCTTCTTTTTGCTACTAAAGGTGAGGTCTCTTCTTCCCCTGGATTCTCTTCTTTGTCCTCCAAGACTGGTGACCTCTAAAAGCAAACTATCTTTTAAGATACAGAACTTTCTATTGATTCTTCTAAAAACCTGGTTTTTTCTTGGCTACTTTTCTAGTTCTAGTTTATATATACTTAGCAACTATATAACAAAAATAGGCCTCATTCTTCTTTTTTGGCTATAACTTATTTGTATTCATATCTATATTCTATAACATTACTTCTAGGCTTTTGACTTTTCCTAAAAGCTATGCTAGCTCTTATAAATGTGACTCCTCTCCACCTATTCTTGCTATTTGCTTCTGTATCATAATTTTAGCTGGGAGGAAGATCATATAGCCAGTATCTAGTTTCTGATCTAAGTATTTGCAGTCATTGAGCTCTAGATCCTTCCACATCATAACTGCTATTATTGCTAGCATATACTTTCTTATATATTCCTTTATAGGTTTTATTCTATAAGTATAGGCTTTCCATTCATAAACCAAACTTGTGAATTTATCAGTGAGAATATATCCTTTTTTCTCATTTTCAGTCTTAGCAGAGCAAAATAAAAATAGGTGATCAGTTTCAAAGTAATAGAAGCACTTTTGAGAGCATCACTATATTGGTATCAGACTGAAACCTGGGTACACTCATCAGATACTCTTTTAAGGATGTACCCTGACTCTGCAAGAGTGACTTCATATTGTCTAGAATGCCCAGTACTATCCTTTCATATCTCTTTCAGCTCTTTTTCTATTTCTCATACATAATTTTTAGTATGTTTATCTCCTATTGTAAACTTTTTATATTAGGAGACAATTCTACTTTCTAGACCACCTCTTTTTTGGGAAACATGACCAGCACTCTTAAATCTAGATCCACTTTTGTTTTTCAGAACACTATTACTGGAGTCTGCTTTAGAGCTCAGGTAATAGTCTTTTTACTGACAAGCTCTACAGCTTTCTAAATAATATGTTCAAGATCATAAAGATCTTCTACTCTACTTCTCCCCAACTCATCTACTTTTACTTCCTCTAGTAAACTCAGTCTTGAGATTAAGGTATCCTAAAATATAGTATCTAAGCTCTTTACAAATAGCTCTATTAGCTCTTTGTTTCCAGTAATTGTAGACAGTTTGAAACACTTCTGAGCCACATATATGAAGCATCTTTTGAAAGCTAAGAAACAATCTTCTTCCAATATAGAGATTTCCTAGTATTCATGAGTCAGCTTCTTTAGCTAATCTATGGTATCCCATTCCTCACTCATAAGTTCAGAGAATGTCAGAATTGTGAACAATGGACTCTATTTTATTTTCTTGTTTTATTTTTTTCTTTTTAATTTCTATTTTATTTTATATTCAACTTAGGGTTAGAGTTTAGCATGACATCACACATCAGTTACATAAATCATGTATCATAGTGGAACATGATAAAACTTCTAAAAGAATAATGTTATTACAATATATTATATTTGACATATGTTGTCCTTAAGATTAACACATAGCCTTTAGAGTAGATTAATGGTACTATAATATGGATCATTAGCTTAACATATATAAGGTAGACTATTCTGTACTAAAAACTCTATTGAGTTCTCTTGATGCTGTCCAGTGGCACAATCTCTTGTGATAACCCAATCCAAGGTTCTTTTCTTTGACTGACTCTTTGGTTTTAAGATTGTAATATTAGAACTTGATTTCTATATTCTGAGACCATCTAACACAAGGTCTTCTCTTTATTTACTCTTACTCTTTTATTATACTTGACCAAGGGACAACACCATCCTTTAGTCAAGAAGAATTTCCAGGCTCTAAGTATAAGGTATATACTAACTAGATAGAGAAAGCTTAGCTATTTGTTTATACCAAAGTCCACTGGTGTATCTCAGATGTATCACCTTATTGTAGACATATTCTATACTTTTTTCCCACTATCAGCTCTGTGCTGTTGGTCTTCTTGTGACTAGTACATGTAGGAGAACAGTAGACATCCTTAAGACCTTACCTAGAGTAGAATGACTTTCTTAAGTCAAGATAGTTTACAATTTGATTAGAGTAGTAGTCATTTAAATAAGTAGTTAGTAGACAGTGTAAGGCAGGACTTGAAGAGGGCCCACTAGCACTTACCAAAATTAAGTCAAGTTCTGAGTACAAATCAGAGGGAGAAACCAGTACCAGTTTTGCCCTTCTATTATATACATCATCATTGCCTACTCTACCACTACCATTACTCTTATCATCACTACCATCCTACAATATGAGTCAAATCAATCACAAACAAATTATTCAGCAGTAATAAGAGCAGCTTGTAGCAATGCAGACACAGATTCAAGTACTGTTGGCAGTAGCAGGAGTGGAAGAAGTGATTCTATAACCCAACACTGAGTCCAATATAGAAGTAGCTGAGCCACAAGTATTCAATAATACTACAAGGATGGTTTCTATTTCATAACAGCATGCAAATTGGTTTTGAGGATGTGAATGAGGAAGGTAGCAGTAAAAGAACAAATTCAATAGGTGTGGTCATATGTATAGAAGAGATCAGTAGATTTGTGGAATGAAAATATGTTGGAAGATTTAGAATCAGAAAATTTGGAATATGAAATGACAAAGGAATTTTTGATGGACTTAAGAAAAGAGTTTGGAGAAGGAAATGATGAAACAGTTAAAGTAGCAGAATTGAAAAAGCTGGAACTGGGGAACAAAATGATAGAAGAATTTGTACAGGATTTTAGAAGAGCAGTGAGAAAAAGTGGATATTAGAGAAGGCTATTAGTAGAAGAGTTTAAGTGAAGCATGAACAGAGTTATTTAGTGGAGACTTATAGTATCAGAATACTAACTAGGCTTAATTGAACAATGGTATGAAAGAGCAATTAATTTGGACAGAAACTGGAGAGAGAAAAAGATAGATGAGGAAAGATTAAGGGGAAGGAGGGATAATAGAGCTCTAGCTCCAAGGCAAAACAATAACAAGGCACACTAGCAAATACTATCATGATCTCAAATTTGGCCAAGGAGATAAAAAGCTTCTTAATACTGGGTACTATTAGTGCTTATTCCGATAGAAGAGGTAAAAAGAACAAATACAGTAGTAGTCAGAAATTCTCAACAAGAATAAGGGAGAAGAAGAGAAAAAATAAGGAGAGATCCTTATATGATGGATGTGGATAGAGGAAGGAATTGTTATAGTTGTGAAGAATTTGGCCATCTTGTGAGGAATTGTAGAAATCAGAGAATAGTAGGCTAAGAAAGGAGGTTAAAATATGGAAACAATTGGAACATTTTGAATAATTTAAAAGAGGAGAAGAGTCTAGTAGTCCTTGACTAGACTCTTGTAATAAATTTCATGTACTAGCAGATAAAGTAATGCAAGCTGGTATTCTGAACAGAGAGGAATCTAAGAAAAATAGAAAGACTATTTTGAGAGAGAAAAAGGCAAAGAAAGAAGAAAAAGAGAGAAAGAAATCAGTAAATGTAAGAAAAATAAAAGAAGAAGAAACATTGAGAGAAGTAATAGTAAAAATAGGACTAGAAAGGATAGATACACAAAAGAGAATAATGGTGGAAGCACTGTTAGATAGCAAAGCAACAGGATTGGTAATGAGCTCAGAGTTTGTATGAAAGCAGGGGTTTAAATTAAAGAAAATGGAGAAACCTATTTATGTGAGAAATATAGATAAAACATTCAATAAAGAGGGACTGATAAAAAAATACTGTGGAGGTGAATATTAATTATTAAGAACATAGAGAGAGGATGGAAATTGATGTGATAGGTAGACAAAAGTAGAGTATAATCTTGGAGATACCATGGCTAATTCACCATAACTCTGAGATCAATTGGAAAACAGAAGAAGTGAGAATGACAAGGTGCCAAGAGGAGTGTGGAAAGCAGTGGAGGCCAAAGTAGGGAAAGTTAGAATAGTAAAAGCAAAAAGAAAAGAAGAAGAAAAAGAAAGAAGGAAGGAAACAAGAAGAGAAGAAGCAGAAGAAGAAGAAAAAGCCAAAAAAGGAAAGGATGATGGAAGTAAAAAAAAGTGGCTGAGGAACAGGAGATCTAGAATGAGAAGGAAGAGATGGCAAATTTGGAGGAGAAAGTGAAAAAGTTGGTGCCAGAAAAATTTCATAAATAGATTCATATGTTTGGAAAGAAGACAAGTAAGAGGATGCTGGTAAGGAAAGTGTAAGATCACACAATAGAAACAAAGAAAGAGTTTGTACCAAGAAAAGAGAAAGTATATCTGTTGTCAAGGAAAGAGAGGGAAGAGGTGTGAGAGTTCATTCAAGAACAATTGAGGAAAGGGTATATTAGACCCTCAAAGTTGTCTCAAATGGTGCCTATATTTTTTGTAGGAAAGAAGAATGGGAAGAAGCATATGATATAGAACTATAGGTATTTTAATGAATGGACAATTAAAAATAATTATTCTTTATCTTTAATTTTGGACATTGTAGAAAATATTAGTATGAAAAACTCCAGAAGGATTATTTGAACCAACAGTAATGTTTTTTGGACTTACAAATTCCCTAGTAATATTCCAAACAATAATAAATGAAATTTTTTTAGGACTTAATTAACGCTAGGAAAGTAGTGAGTTTTATTGATAATGTCATAGTAAAAATAGAGGAAGAGGAGGGTCATGATGAAATAGTAGAGGAAGTAGTGAAAAGATTAGTAGAAAATAATTTATATATAAAACCAGAGAAGTGCAAGTGGAAGATATGGGAAGTAGGATTCTTAGAAGTAGTAATAGAACCAGAGAGAATTAAAATGGAAGAGAAGAAGATAATGGGTGTTTTGGAATAGCTGACTCTGAAAGAAGTTAAAGACATACAGAAATTTTTAGAACTTGCTAACTATTATTGACAGTTTATCAAAGATTTCACAGCAATAGCCAGATCATTACATAACCTTGTAAAGAAAAGTCAGAAGGGAAATTGGATAGAGAAGCAGAAGAAGGTATTTCAGAAGTTGAAAGGGAAATTCACAAAAGAACTGGTGTTAGCAGTACCAGATTTAGACAAAAAAATGAGAATGAAAGTAGACATGTCAGACTATGTGATGAAAGAAATTCTATCTATGGAGTGTGAAAATGGAAGATGGAGACTGGTGGAATTTCTTTCAAAATCTCTTAATAAGACAGAAAGGAATTATGAGATTCATGATAAAGAGATGTTGGTGGTTATAAGAGAGTTATAAAACTAGAGATATCTTTTGAAGGATGTAAAATTCAAGTTCAAGGTCTGGACAGATCATAAGAATTTGAAATACTTTATGAAAGCATAAAAGTTGAATTAAAGACAAGCTCATTGGGCACTGTATCTGTTGAGGTTTGATTTCACTCTGAAGCATATACCAGACACAAAAATAGGAAAAGTGGATGGACTTAATAGAAGACTAGACTGAAAAGTAGGAACTGAGAACAATAATAATAATCAGACTTTAATTAAAGAACAATAGATCCATAGCTTAGTAAAAGTAGTAATAGAAGGACCTGAAGTAAATATAGTAGAAAAAAATAAAAAAGGCTAGAAGTAAGAACAAAGAAGTAGTTAGAGTAGTAGAAAAGATGAAGAAAGTGGAAGTTAAGGTATTATGATAAGATGAGTGGCAAATAGAGAGGGATTTAGTGTTGAAAGAAGAGAAGGTACATATGTCAAAGAATGAGAAGTTGAGAGTAGAGATAATCCAGTCACATCATAATATACCAGTAGCCAGACATAGAGAAAGATGGAAGATGATAGAGTTGGTGGCCAGAGATGACAAGAGATATATGAAGATATATAGATGATTGTGATATGTGTCAGAGGATGAAGAATCAGATGGAGGCACTAGTGGGAAAGCTGAAGTTAAGTGAGATATCAGAGAAACCATGGACTTATCTGACAGCCAACTTCATAACCAAGTTGCTGTTAGTAGCAAGGAAGAATGTAATCTTAGTAATCTGTAACAGGTTGTCCAAAATAACACATTTTGTAGCAACAACAGAAGAGATATCAGTGGAAGGATTAGCACAGTTGTTTAGAGATAATGTATGGAAGTTGTATGGGTTGCTAGAGAGTGTAGTGTTAGATAGGGGACCACAGTTTGCAGCAGAGTTAATGAAGAAGCTGAATAAAATGTTGGACATTGAAAAAAAGTTGTCAACATCATTCCATCCACAAACAGATAGTCAAATAGAGAGAATGAACTAAGAATTGGAATAGTATTTAAGATTTTTTGTCAATTATAGACAAAAGAATTGGCCTGAATGGTTAACAACAGCAGATTTTGCAGTAAACAACAAGACATATTCAACAACTAAATTGTTTCCATTTATGGCAAATTATGGAAGGAAGTTAAGAATGAGAATGGATATAAGGAGAAAAGTAAAAGTAAAAAAAGTAACAGAGTTTGCAGTGAGAATGAAGAAGGTATAGGAAGAAGCAGGAATAGCATTCAGAAAGGCACAAGAGGAGATGAAGCAACAAGTGTATAGAGAAAGAGAAGAAGTAGAAAAATAGAAAAAGAGTAACAAAGTATAAAGGATCTGATGTTTAAGAAAAGACTAGCAAGAAAACTAGTGGGTCAATATATTGGTCCATATTCCATTGATGAGGTAATATCTACTAATATGGTCAAGTTACAACTGCCTAACTCAATAAAAATTCATCTGATAGTAAATGTCAGCCAGATAGTAAGATACAGAGAGTAAGTGGAAGAACAGAAGGTCAAAGAAGTAAAGTCAATAGAAGTAGAAGGAGTTGAAGAGTGGGAGGTTGAGAAAATATTAAATAAATAAAAAGTGAGAGAGTAGTAAAGTATTTAGTAAGATGGAAGGGGTTTATGGCAAAGTATGATAGTTGGGAAAGAGAAGAAGATTTAGAAAATACAAAAGAAGTAGTGGCAGAGGTTGAAGGGAGACTCAAAGCAGAAGTAAGGAGACAAGAGAAGTTGGAAATGGTAGAAGAAAGAGATTTTAGGAGGAGGGAATTACTGGGAAAGTACACAGTAAAGATGTTGTATAGGTGGAATGATAGAAAGTTCAAAGAAGAATATCTGAAGAAGTTGGAGAGAAACTGACTTCTATTAAGTCAGTTTCTCTAAAGAAGAAACCTTGAAGAGAGAGTAATGTCAGAGTTGTGAACAATGAATTCTATTCTATTCTATTTTATTTTCAACTTAAAGTTAGGGTTTAGTGTGACATTACACATCAGTCATATGAATCACATGTCACAATGAAATATAATGGAAACTTCTAAAAGAATGATGTTATTACAATATATTTGACATATATTGATCTTAAGAATAATACATGGCCTTTAGAGTAGGTTAGTGATATTGTAATACAGACAATTAGCTTAGCATATATAAGGTAGACTATTCTATACTAGAAACTCCATTATGTTCTCTTGTAATAACCTAATCCAAGATCCTTTCCTTTGACCAACTCTTTAGTCTTAAGATTGTAACAAGACTCTTTTATTCTAGCTAGTGTTTATAATATGTTAAAATGTTTGGGAAATGCTGGACCAAAAGATTGGTTTTGGTTGTCAATGAAAATATTTAGCTTTCTATTACTTGGAAAGTCCAAAGTTGGAGTTCTATGTTGGAAAGATTACCTAGAGTGGAAAAACTTAAAATTATGATCTATTTGCCTATAACTACCTTTTCTCAAAAAAAAAAACATTTCTGGATTATCAAGTGGTGCTGTTTCACTAGCTCAATAAGCTGTAGAGGTCTATTGGCCTCTAGTTTTTGTTTCTGTGGAAATTTCTGCTTGAGAATAGGGAATAGTGTAAATTTAAAGTTATTATAATAAAAATGTAAAAGTGTTAAAAGAGTAGAAATAAGATGATTCTTTCAAACTGAAAGTCCCCTCATAGTAGGCTCCAGATAACAGAGATCAAGCAGAAAAGAGGTTATACTAGGGTGCAACAAGAACTTTATAACACTGGCTCTTAAATGTGTACTAAAGAATTCAAAGGAGACAATATCAGCTTTAGAAATCAAGAGAAGGTATAGAAACAA
>Ga0157363_1004456_pt1 | contig 12910 bp, 18 predicted proteins | sample AttsexASBM1_FD_111477 | JGI IMG/M metagenome (GOLD analysis project Ga0157363, IMG submission 111477) | Fungus gardens microbial communities from leaf cutter ant in Ribeirão Preto, State of São Paulo, Brazil - Atta sexdens ASBM1 | ecosystem: Host-associated > Fungi > Mycelium > Unclassified ...
AGGCCAAATGTTAACGCTTTAAAACCACAAAAAGGCGGGAAGATATATAAAATTTAAATTGTTATTTCGGTTGTATCAAATCTAAAGCTCAGAACTTTTTTGTACACCTAATATATATTTTTTAGTTTTCTAGATAAATGTTAAGAAGAGTCACCTCACCTCAAATTTTGATAAAAATACACTTTTAATTAATATGTTTTTGCAATAAAAACGAAAAATTTACAAGAAAAAAGTGTCTTTTTAAAGCAATCTGTATTTGTTTATAAAGCAGTAAATTTGTTTTTAAAGTAGTGAATTTGTGTTTACAGCAAAGAATTTGTGTTTATAAAGCAATGCATATGGAAGAAATAGAGCATAAAAATATGACCGCAGCGCACGATTTGATAACAGATTTTTTAATCTCAATACTCGTTAACTTTAGGCGATTTTTGGCAAGCTTTTAGTATAGCAACCAAAAACAACCGCGACTAAGACTACCTTCGTTTTTAGGAATCAGAAGATAAAGACAGCTTTAACATCGCGATTGTTTTTGATTGCTATACCAGATTGTTATACCAGAAGTACGTCAAAAATCGCCTTTTAACGCTTAATATTTTGGTTTGCGAGGTAAAGCGACATTTTTTTCTTATAAATTTTTCATTTTTCATTTTTATGCAAAACATCGATTAAATATATTTTTATCAAGATTCTAAGATGACGAAGTGGCTCTTTTTAATATTAGAATAGAATTTTATTTACATAGCATATACAGCCAAGAAGGGGATTTGGTTTACATAAATACTTAACTCATTCACACTTACACTCCTCTCTCACTCTTAGTTTATTACAAACCTAAACTATTACAATACATTCTCTTTTATCTACACATAATCTCTATATTACAGCCCTATCACAGTCTATGCTCCAGATATATCCTCGCTTTCACCACAAAAAAGACATCCTCTCTCCTTTATTCCTAGCCTATTTATTCTTTTCTTCTAAATTATTTAATTTAAATAACGCTTTATCTCATCTCCTCTTTTCCATTCCATATTCTCCATCCTCAAATAATTTGGTATCCTATTTTCCATACTTATCTCTTTATATCTTTTATTATACCTTGACCTTTCTATTCTTTCCCTTTCCCTTTCCTTACTTATTAGATTTTTTTCAAAAACTTTCATTCCATGTCCCATTACTTCCCTAGATTCAATTCCCTATCCGTTCCTATTATAATAACTCTTTCTCTCCATACCATATCGTTCCAATCGTGCTTTGTTTTTCCCCAGCATTCCCTTTAAATTATCTGTGTTTCCTGATTTAATCTTTTCCTCGTATTTTCTTGCCCTCAAATTCTATCCTATTTTGAGCTTTAGTTCCCTCATAATTGCATACCTTAGAGTGCAGAAATCTAATTTGAAAATCCACCTGACGTAGTCTAACATTATCTTTTCTAGTTCGCCTTTTTCCTCTCCACCCCATAATTCCACTCCATATGCCATTATATTTTGTATCAGATATTTAAATAGCATCCAGTTTCTATTAAAGTCATTTCTGCATAGCTTTTCCCTTAAGCCCCATACTTGCAACCATTTTTCCTTTCCTCCTTATTTCTTTAATATGCCTTTTATAATCTCCTTTCCTATTTAAATTAAAACTCAAATATTTAAATTTCTGCACCTCCTTTAATTCCTCATTCCCCCATTTCCATCTCTCTTTCCTTTTTCTCTCCAGACACATTATTTTCTTTTCTGTGCACAGCTTCAGTTTCCTCCCCTTCTAAAATTTTGTTAACGTGCTCATCATATCCTGTAACGCTTCCCTATTATAAGTTACTAAAACTAAGTCCGCTATCGGCCATATCCTATCGTTATCTAGTTTAATTCTTCCTATTCCTTTTTTCTCAAATTCATTATCTATGTCCGTTTTTCTAATTCATTATCTATATATAAATTGAATTGCAGTGGCCTTATCACAGTCTTGCCTTATTCCTTTCATTATTCTAAATTGTTACGTGTATCCTTGCTTTGTCCTTATCCTCACCTCTGTTTCCTCATATATCTTCTCGATCTTCTTTACAAAATATTCACTTACTCCCTTACTTCTAAGAGTCTCCCAAAGTTTGCCCCTATCCATCTTATCAAAGATAGCTTTTAAATCCGCAAACATCATATTTATTTTTCTCCTTCCTTCTTCCTGATTTTTTTCCCTTTGCATCAAATGCGTCAATATGAAAATATTCTGTTGTTGATCTTCCTCTTCTAAATCCAGCTTGACTTTCCGGAATCATATTTTTGATTTCCACCTTCTTTTCTAATTTATACCTTATTACTTCTGCATATATTTTATACGAGACACCCTTGTAATTTGTTATTATTTCTTGTATTTTTTGTATAGAAGGACAATTATACTTTCCTTCTATTCTTGCAATATCTTGCCTATACTCCACACTTTTTGTAATAGTTCCATTAGCCTCTTCTGTAAACCCTCACTTGTATATATCCAGGCTTCCTTAGGCAAACCATCTATTCCTGCCGCCTTTTTCTTCTTCATCTTGAGTACCGCCTTCATCTGCTCTATCAATCTCTTTAGCCTTCAGTCCTTCTTCTTCATTTTCTTCTTTATTTATATCTTCTTTTTCTTCTTCTTCTTAGCTTAGAGAACTAGTGTTCTGCTGTGCTTTATTTTTATCCACTTCAGTGCAGCCAATAGCTCCTTAAAATATTTCCTCCATTCCTTTATATTATTCTCTTTGCATATTTTCTTACCTCTCTTCCTATTAATATACTTCCGTATGTCTGCTTCCCTCTTCAACTTTTTCAATTCCTCCTCCTCTTCTTCTCTTTTTTCTTTTTTTTCTTCTCCAATAATTTTCTGAACTTTTTCCTCTTCTCCAAATATTTCTTTCCCTTCTCTTTTCCATTTCCTACATATTCTCTTCTATCTCTACATATTCTCTTTCTGTAATCTATCTCTACAATCTCATTAGTCCTCGTATCCTATGTGTTTTTTCTTCTTTTTGACTTTCTTCTTCACGGCATTGTCTGTGAATATCAGCTATATAAATATGAAACCGGAATTTACCAATTTAGATGGCCATAGCTGTCAATGTAGTTGCCGTCAGACGGCGCCATTGATGTCATTTCCTTGTTCTGACATCTGACAAAGATTTTCAACTAAGTAAGTCGAAGCTTACGGTGAGCATGCTCTTAGTAAATCACAGTGCTTTGAGTGGTTTAAAAAATTCAAAAGTGATGATTTTGAATGTGAGAAACGAAGAACGTGAAAAACCACTGAAAAAGTTTAAAGACAGCGAATTGCAAGCATTGTTGGATGAGGATGACGCTCAAACTCAACAACAACTCGCGGATCAATTGAATGTGACACGAGAAGCCATCTCCATACGTTTGAAATGAGAAAGATCCAGAAGATGGAAAAATGGGTTCCACACGAACTGAATGAAAGGTAGCAGGAAAACCGAAAAACCATTTGCGAAATGCTGCTCGCCAGGTACAAAAGAAAGTCATTTCTCCATCGAATTGTGACTGGATGAAAAGTGGATATATTTTGAGAATCCTAAGTGTAAAAGATCATGGGTAACGGTAAAGATCATGGGTCCAGGCGAACCATCGACATCGACTGCAAGGCTAAATCGCTATGGAAGACAATGCTCTGTGTTGAGATCAGAAAGGTGTGATCTATTATGAGCTGCTAAAACCTGGCGAAACCGTTAATACTGAACGCTACCAACAACAAATGATCAATTTGAATCAAGCTTTGTGTGAAAAACGACTGGAATATCAAAAAAGGCAATACAAAGTGATTTTGCTTCATGATAATGCACCATCACACACAGCAAAACTGGTCAAGGAAACGATTGAGACATTTGGTTGGGAAATACTTTCACATGCGGCTTACTCATCAGACTTGGCTCCGTCCGATTACCACTTATTTGCATCGATGGGACACGCACTTGCTCAGCAGCGCTTCACTTCTTATGAAGATGTACGAAAATGGCTAGATGACTGGTTTGGCTCAAAAGAGCAACAATTTTTTTGGCGTGGCATCCACAAATTGTCAAACAGGTGAAAAAAATGTATAGCTATCGGTGGACAATACTTCGAATAAAATATTTTTTATCATTTTCATGCAATAAACGTGTATTTTCTATTAAAAAATTCCGGTTTCATATTTACATATTTGGTACAATCTGTTTTAATTCCTCCCACATAACTTTTATCTCTTCCCCATTATTTCTCTTGCTTTTATCCATATTTTCCTTGTTATTTATTACCTCCGTATTTTTATTGTAGCTTTCTGTGATCTTTTTATTTCATACGATAATTTCTTCTTTCTTGATGATACTCCTCTTCGTCCTTGTTGTTTTCCGCGTCATTTTCTTCCAATTTTATATCAGTTCCTTCCTCTAATGCCATGCTCAGTGGCATGGTCCGAGTCCATTTTTACATCGATCCTAAATTCTATAATTCTATCGCAAATATTACATCATTAACCATCATTAACCATCGCATAATCTATTACCGAGCTACCTCTTGCTCCTACATACGTATATTCCCTCTCTCAGTTACCTCTTGATCTTCCGATTTTCAGAATGTATCAGTCATACTCCATTACCAATTCTACAAAACCTCTATCTTCTATCACCTTGCTACATCCTTGCTACATCTATCCTTTTTATCATCTTTTAAATCCTCTCCCCCTAATTCCCCAATTCTAATATTAAAATTACCTCTTATACGTTCTTAATTTCCATACATTCCTCCTTAATCTTTTCCATCTTTACATCCAAATTTTTATCTCCTTATTCTCCGTATACTGAGACTGTATACGAAGGATCTATCTTTTCCTTTACTAATTAACCTGTCTTCCTTATTCCCCTTTTCTCGTTCCTTCCTAGTATAACTGCAATCCCATACATGTGTCTTAAGTAACCTATCCTTTACTGTATTCCAACCTTTTTCATCTAACCATACCTCGCATAAGCTCACAAAATCATACCCTTTGACATAACTCCAAAAATCCAAATCCTTTTCTTCTACATCTGCTATATTCCAAAATAATATTTTTCTTTGTTTTTCTTGTTTACTCTCTGTTACCCGTTTGTTTAATCTCACTGTCTTGATTTTCTCTTCTCCATAACTTCTGTCTCTTTTTTTTTAACTTTACCTTTTCATAATTTACTGTAATCCTTATTTTTAATCCTTCTTGGCTAATGCAAAATTTTGTTTTTGATTTTGATTTCCTGTCCTTATCCCTCTTGCTTCTCCCCCTTTACCTTTATTTGCCTTTGTTTCCTCGTTCTCTTTACCTACTTTATTCTTTCTTTTTTCTTCATCCTTTTTCTTAATTATATTCCATGCCTTCCATATGTTACCTATTCTTACTTTATCTAGTCTAACCTTTATTTTTTTCTTTCCCCCTTTTTCTTTCCCCCCCCCCCTTCTGCTCCTTAACCCATTTGTTAATCCTCTCCAATTTTCTTCCCAAATCATTTTCAATAAAAATCCTCCTCCTTTTAATTTATGTTTATTCCTCATTATTTCATTCCTTTCTCCTCTAACCACTATGTTCCATTTATCCTCGAGAAGGCTATGTTACATTCTATTTCCAATCTTTCTTTTATAAACCTTTTGATCCATTTCCCTTTTTCTTTCCCATCTATTTCTATCCCTCTCGATACATTTGTTCCTTTTATAATTATATTTTTTTCCTTTTCTCTTTTTCATTGAAAACTCATTTCTTTAAAACATTTTCAACACCTCCTTGCAGCTTAAACCCGCCTCGCTAGATTCTACCTTTAAACTATCCTTTCCTTCTAAAACTACTTATATTCGCTATCCTAATCATTCCCCTCGCTATTTATTTTGTCTAAGCTTCTTATGTTCTCCAAACTCTACCATTTTCCTATTATTTTTTAAAATCTTTCTTTACTGTTTCTGATTCCTTCATAACATCTTCTAATTTCTCCTCAAATTTTTTAATTTCTCTCCACATCTTGTATGTCCCTTCTTATTTTAACTATCTCTCTTTCCACTCTCTTCAAGTCTCTCATTTCTTTCCTCTACACAATTCTTCTTAATTTCTTCATTTCCTTCTTCCTTTACTCTTTCCATTATACTTTTCTTCTCTAGCATGTCAATACTTTTTTCGAACCTACTTTTGATTTATCCTCTGATTATCTCAATAAACGTTGCTTGTCTATTTTACCTTTTCCTACCTTACCCATGTCTGCCATCTCTTCTTCTTTCTGCCGTTTTTACGAACCGTTATTCGCGCCTTAATCTTTATTCTTCCTCACCTCGATGTACTGCACTCAATATTTTCTAATGCACTCACTAAAAGCCTCTCCTCTAATTGCTCCTTTACCTCTCTCTTCTAACAAACTAATTAGTTCACAATTGAGCCTCTTGCTCTCTATTTCGTTAAACTCGCTAAAATGTTAAGATGCATATATGCACTCACTCACATGCCCTCTAACCAAGTCCGGCTCTTCTTAATATTTACTGTGTTTTAAAAAAAATGTCTTTACTTTAAAAATGTATCAAATAGTCAAAAAAATAGAAGAATTTGCAAAGAATGTAAATTTGTATGAAATTGTATTTTACAAAGTGAAGATTATCAAAACAAACAGTTGCATTGTATAATTAAATTCAGTTCTTCAAACTATTGGTGAAAATAAAACTATTAGCAATATACAATCAAGTAAAGACTTTCAATATTGTAAAAAGAATTTATTTTCATGTGAATGATAAATCTATAATAATCAATGTCATCAAATATAGAAACTGAAGATTCTGAGGAAGATCAAAATTATCAGCCAAATGACTACATCATCGATTATAGCACACAATTATAACAAAAAGTAGTTCTGGAAAAAATACAAGATCAAAAAATTTTAAAGAATTAGCACAATGGGTATGTGAATATAATGTTAGTCATCGAGCTACTGCGTAAAATTATTGAAAAGAAGTTGAAATGAAGTATTTATGTGACCTTCCATTTGATTCAAGAATATTACTCAACACTCCAAAAAATACTATTATTCGAAATATTCCACCAGAGAAATACTTTCATTGTGGTTTAAAAAAAGTTTTAATTTGACATATTAAAAATAATTGACATAACCAACATATCTAATGATTTTATTATAATTAACATTAATATAGACAGATTACCTTTAGCTAAAAGTTCTTTGAGTCAACTTTATCCAATACTAGGTCAAATCTACCCTAAAATCTCTAATCCATTTGTTATTGGAGCATATCATGGATATATTAGTAAACCTTTTTTCAAACATATTTCTAAAAGAGTCATTGATGAATAAACATTTTATAATGAAGGATTTTATTATGAGGATTTAAAATTTTTAGTTTCTATTAGATGTATTATTTCCAGCTCTATCTTTCGTTAAATGCATTAAAGACTTTAATGGATATTTTGGATGTTCTAAGTGTTTATAAGAAGATGAATAGATTATCGAATGACACTTTTGGATGACACATGAATCCACAGTTGAAAACTGATAAAAATTTTGTTCTAAAGATAAATGAGAAACATCACAAAAATACATCAATTTTTAAAATAATAGACGTAGGAATAATCAGTTCCCATTAGATTACATGCACTTAATTTGTCTAACGAAAAAAATGCTTCAAATTTTTGTGAGAGAAACATAAGAAATCTAATAAATTACGTGCAAAGTTTGGTGCAAAGATAATCAATGAAGTTTCTAAAGATTTATGTAATTTATCTGAATGAATACTGAGTGAATTTGTTCGTAAACGAAGAAGTTTAGATAACTTAGACCATTGGAAAGCAACTGAATTATGATTATTTTTACCATACATAGGTTCTTCAAAATTATTTGTCTGAAGATTATTTACTACATTTTAATTCGTTATATTGCGCAATCAAAATTCTGTGCCACGATGTAGATTGCATTGAAAACAATCAATATAGTAAAGCTAAAGATTTACTAATTTATTTTGTCAACACTTCTAGATATTGGACAAGATTTTATTATTTATAACGTTCATAATTTAATACATTTAGCGGATAATGTTGCAAAATTTGGTCATTTATATACATTTAGTAGTTTTTTTCTTTTCGAAAGTCTTTTAAATGATAATATTAAAAATAAATTTAAAAAAACAAAAAATTCTTTATAACAACTTCATAGAATAGTTGAGCGAGCTGAATATAACTTTAAAAAGAATGAAGTAATCGCGGACTAGTTAAGTCGTTAAGTCGAGGAGTAGTTTCCTTCATTTTGCGTTAAAGTTGTAACAAGAGGAGACTAAACGTGGACAGAATTACAGTTTTTCTAAATTGAGGCTCTCGTCCATTCCTGATAAAAATCCTTCGCACTTGGTTAGCCGCAATCGCCAATGTATCATTGGCGTGTCCCGTGCCGGATGAACGGACGAATTGAAATCTTACAGCCTTTTAAATTCACCCTAACAATCTAAATAGAGATAATGGCTACAACATAAATAAAATATGGAAAACCATTCTTCCGGTTATTGAAGACTGACCAATTTCTTCCACCTCCCCCCTCCATCTACAATTCTTTCCACCACTCCAACAAGTAGCATAATATAAAAGGAACGGCCCGAAGGAACAGCTCAATACCAGATATCAGGCTCTTTGCCCTTGTATTCTTCTCGATCTAAAATACTGATTGGATGATCTAAAAGAATATAATCATAATCATAATCAGTATTTATTTCATAATTATTTAATGGGGGGCTACAATAGAAGTCGTAGACTCTTAAGTCGTAAAAAATTAATCACAGTTGAATATCAGAAGAATAATCGACTATTGGTCAATTTTCTACGATTTAACCCTACGACCGCTACGATTTCTGTAGAAACTTCTATGCTACAAATACTTCGAAGCGTTTTTTAATTGATTAGTTTGTAAAAATTCTTTTTTATTGGTCCATCAAACTCTTCAAAGCATTTGTAGCGAGACTTTGACCACAGCCATAGAATCTCAAGACTACGTTCAGAAACATCACTCCAGTGCCTCCGTATATCATTTTATTCATTTCTTGTTGTTTACCCAATTAACAAAGATAAGATGATATCGATAAAATAACAAAATATTTTTAGATTTCTATAATTAAAGTAAACATATAAATTAAACTACTTTATATGGATTCTAATACATATGTATACATATACTGTACATATATCACTACAATTATATATATTTATTACGTTGAATAAAATTAGAGATCTCTAATAAAATATTGTAATTATCAATATATTACATTTTCGATGTTATAATGAATGTATGTTATTCGAAACATAATAAGAAATGTGAAATACGTACATATATGGTAAATATCCATCTAAAGTTACACGCCTTTATATTGGGTTGTTCAAAAAGTCATTGCATTTTTTCCAATAGATTTTGTCCACGTTTATTTGTATGCGAGCGTGACATGAATGTCAAATGTTTACGCGCGTTTTGTTGTTGACTCAACCTAAAAACCAAAAAAAAAGTTGACGCGATTCGGTCGAGTTTTGTGCTTGCAATTGTGATTCGGACATAGAGAATTTTGAAAAGCATATTCGCCATATTCTGTTTTATTACTTCAAAAAAGGGAAGAAAGCAACTGAAAAGGGAAAGAGAAAAGTTGCGTCGAGTTTATGAAATGTCGTCAAACACGCCAGTGTCAGAACTGGTTCGCCCGATTCCGATGGTGATTTTTCAGTCAAAGACGCTCATCGCTTCGGTAAGCTTTCCAAGATTGATGAAATGAAAGCATTGGTACAAGCAAATAAGCATTCACTCCCGGTTCGGGAACTTGCTACCGCTCTAAAAGTGTCCGTTGGAAGTATTCATGGCCATTTGAAATCGCTAGGCTTCGTAAAGAAGCTTGATGTTTGAGTACCGCATGAGTTGAAAGAAATTCATCTGACGAATCGCATGAGCGTCTGCGATCAAACTCATCAAACGCGAAGAAAACGATCTGTTCTTGAAGCGTATAATCACGGCAACGAAAAATGGATTGTTTACAACAATCAGCCGAAAAAGAAGTTGGAGTAGGCGAAAAACACCGGAAAGATAAGCAAAGGCAGAGATCCACTAAAAGAAGGTAATGCTATCAATGTAGTGGGATTGGAAGAGACTAATCTTCTACTTCCAAAGAACAAAACGATTAATTCCGATGTCTACTGTGAGCAGCTGCAGAAATTAAGTGATGCCATCGCACAGAAACGTCCCGAGCTAATCAATCGTAAGGATGTTTCACCACGACAATGCGAGACCACACACAAGTTTGATTACTCGGCAAAAATTGTTGCAACATGGTTGGGATGTGTTACCACATCCATTGTATAGCCCAGACCTTGCACCATCAAACTTCCATCTCTTTCGCTCCTTGCAAAACTCCTTGAATAGTAAAACGTTTGCTTCTGAAGACCTCATCAAACAGCACCTAGACAAGTTTCTCGCAGAGAAGGATGGGAAGTTTTATGAACGTGGTATTATGAACCCGGAAGATGGCAAAAGGTCATCGAACAAAACGGCCAATCATTGATTAATGTTCATTACATATATTAAATAAACACACTTGAAAATCAAATGAAATAAACGCAATGACTTTTTGAACAACGCATATATATGTTTTCTCATGCTTTTTCATATCTTCTTATACTTCCTTCTCATGCCTTTTCCAATACGCGTGCAACTTCGAATAGGTATAAGGCATTTGTCCCAGTGTGTACATAATAATTGATATGTTATTATTGATTTAAGAAATCTATTTAATTGATTTTGATATCATTTTATTCATATATATGTATATTTACTAGTGAATATGATCGGAAGTTTATAATTTATTCATTAACAGATGTTTCTAAATAAGTGTATTTATATTTATCGTAATTTAATTAATTTTATTAATGCATATTTTAATATTAATATATTATATTTAAATGAAATACTCGATAAAATGTTTAAATAATTTTTATTATACTATAATCCACATATCTTTAATTATAAATATCTTGTATGCGGACATATTATTTTCACATCGTTTAATCAATTTTAGAAAATTGATATCAATTAATAAGATAAGAAAAAAAGATATTCTAAAAAAAATAATAGTTTGGAAATATTTCTCAAAGATTTATTTTATTATAAAAAATTCAAATAAATTTCTTCAAGACTTATTATTTACAATAACTGTAATTGCTGAATAACATATGCGGAGAATTTATTGCTTCAGAAAATATTCTTTCACAAGTGTTGTTATAATAAAAATATTGATGTGTCATACATTTTTAAATAAAACTTATTAAACGTTTATATTAATAACAAAAATTATTTGACTGACTAATCGTACATTTTATATTTTTAGAATGTATTTTCTAATTATATGGGATTATTATATGTAATTATATGTAATTATATGAATGGTGTACTACTGTACCATCATCCTGATTTTTTTTTTAAATCCAAGAGCTTTCGATGGTCACCAAAAGATAAACATCTTACTGCTGAAAAAGCTTCGTTACCTCATAACGACTGGCATACAGTAAAATATTCTACTTTTAGAACCTTTTGATAAGTATTGTTTTAATATCTCCTTAAATATAAACTAAAGATACAAAGTGAATATTTTTTAAAATTTAATTTTTAAGCAATTTTCAATGAAGCCAGAGAAATTGAACAAAAATGGACATTTCTACAAATAATGAAGAAGCGTTTGCAAAAATCATTACAAAAATAAATAACGAATTACCAAGCAAGCGGACAATTAACAAATCAAGTCGTTTTGATTCTAATTTCTCTTTATTCGGAAGATGAAGGAAACTCATGTATGATTTCATTTTTTTTCAAAATTTCCTTACATATTAAAAAAAATTGTAAAAAAAATTATGGAAAGTAGAATTTATATATAAGATATTCTTTTATTTAATTCCTTATTTAATTTTCATCTATATAGCTAATATCAGTACAGAAAAACATTTACAGACTAAAAAAGTGAAATTGAACACGCAATTAAGGAAAATTCTAGTATGTTTTTATTATCTAACATTAAAATTTTTTTTTATTTGTAGAAATTGGAAAAATCTACTGAATCTTCGGTCACGCTGGATCTATCATTTAAATTGCTTGGCAATTTACTTTTTGATATTCTAATTTCATTTGAGAATTGCGTTTCGAAATTAGAAATATTTCAGTATGCAGAATTAGATACATATATAAATTCACACTGAAATAATATCTTAGACAGCATACAATATTTATAAAAGTATTTACAAAATATTTATAAATATTTATAAGATTTATTTTAAATATTTTGTAAACATTTTTGTGATTTTAGATTGCACTGATCATAAACATTTATTTTAAATATTATGAAATATTTATTGTGTAAATGTTATAGTAATAATATAGTGCTGTGAAAATACTTAATGTGATATTATAATCCAAAAAATATTTATTAGAAATATTTATTTATATATTTATCATAAAAATAATATAAAATATTTAGTGTATATTTTAATAATATTTCGAATGAAGCTTTATATAAAATATGTATGAAATATCTATATAACATTTCATAAAATGAATATTAATAAACATTTATCGTCAATATTCTGTGCTGTCTGAGATTGAGCACAAAGATACAGTTTGATAAAAAAAAAAAGATATTTTTCCTTGTTAATATATATTAGGTGTACAACTTTGCTTCCGCCGTTTTCCTATAGATGGCTTTAGCGGTAAGTGATGGTCGAAATAAATAGATCATAGACGTCATACAATAAGCTTGGGCATCTGTCAACATAACCCCATAGAAACATTAATCGATTTGTGTCTGCATCATAAAGTTATTCTCGATTGAAAATGTCAGTTTACGAGCCAAATTCTCGTCATTTGCGGGAGGTTTTA
>Ga0157363_1004457_pt1 | contig 12909 bp, 15 predicted proteins | sample AttsexASBM1_FD_111477 | JGI IMG/M metagenome (GOLD analysis project Ga0157363, IMG submission 111477) | Fungus gardens microbial communities from leaf cutter ant in Ribeirão Preto, State of São Paulo, Brazil - Atta sexdens ASBM1 | ecosystem: Host-associated > Fungi > Mycelium > Unclassified ...
CATCCTACTTTGAGCTTATCCATTCCTAACTCCCTCATAATTACATATCTTGGGGTGCAGAAATATAATTTGAAAATCTACCTGCCGTAGTCTAACATTATTTTTTCTAGTTCATCTTTTTCCTCCCAGCCCCATAATTCCATTCCATATGCCATTATACTTTGTACCAGATATTTAAATAGCATCCATCTTCTATTAAAATCTGCATAGCTTTTCCCCTAAGCCTCTAAGCCACCTTTCTTACTACCATTTTTCCTTTTCTATTTAATATGCCTTTTATAAGCCTCTTTCCTATCTAAATTAAAACCCAAATATTTAAATTTCTACATCTCCTCTAGTTCCTTATTTCCATTTCTCTTTTCTTTTTCTCTCCCTCCCTCCAAACATCATTTTCGTCTTTTCTATGCACAGCTCCAATTTCCTCCCCTCCAAAAAATTTTTTAATGTGTTCATCATATCCTGTAATGCCTCTCTATTATACGCTACTAAAACTAAGTCATCCATATATGCTAATGACTCTATCCTATTCTAATCTAACTCCTCCTATTTCTCTTTTCTCTAATTTATTATCTATGTCCACAATACATAATTGAACAACAATAGACTTATCACATAGTCCTGCCTTACTCCTTTCAGTATTCTGAATTGTTGCATGTATCCTTGCTTCGTCCTTATCTCACCTCCATTTCCTCATACATCTTCTCTATCTTCTTTACCAAATATTCGTTTACACTCTTGCCTCTAAAAGTCTCCCATAGTTTGTCCCTATTCACCTTATCAAAGGCAGCTTTTTTAAATCCGCAAACATTATATTTTTTCCTTCCTTCTTCCTGATTTCTTTCCCTCTGCAAATGCGTCAGTATGAAAATATTATCCGTTGTTGATCTTCCTCTTTTAAATCCAATTTGACTTTCCGGAATCGTACCTTTGTTTCCACCTCCTTTTCTAGTCTATGATATAGATTAGAATCTTATTATTTCTGCATGTATTTTATACACTGTAACGAGATATCCTTGTAATTTGTTACTTTTCCTCGTCTCCTCTTTTGTATAGAGGGACAATTATACTTTTCTTCCAATCTTGTGGCATCTTGCCTGTACTCCACACTTTTTCTAGTTCCACTAGCCTCTTCCGTAAATTTTCACCTACATATATTCAGACTTCCATAGACACGCCTATTCCTGCCGCCTTTTTCTTCTTCATCTTGCTTAAAAATGCGTTATTTTATATTTGAAGGTCATAGTAGCCGCTGAGCTTTTAAAAAATGCAGATGAACTTGTGAAACAGAAGATACATCCAACTTCAGTCATTAGTGGCTACAGACTTGCCTGCAAGTAAATATCTCACTTAATTTTTTTTACCTTTTTATTTTTATAAATCATTTTATTTTTTATATAAAATTAATTGATTAATGTTAATTAATTACATTATTAACAAAAAGATATTGGATATTTATTAGAGGAAAAAAGAAATTGTAATTTATACAACTTACACACGAAATCAATTTCAGAGAAGCATGCAAATACATTCAAGAACATCTTACTGTCAGTGTGGACGAACTTGGAAGAGATTGCTTAGTTAATGTTGCAAAAACATCTATGTCAAGCAAAATTATTGGAGCGTATCCTTTTGTTATTTGCAATCCTCGTTTGCAATTTGTTTTCGATATTTGGTAAAAACAATAATTTAAAATATTTTCTGTAACTAATAATTAGTGATGCCAATTTCTTTGGCAATATGGTAGTTGACGCTGCTAATGCGATAAAAATTAACGATGGCAAAGGAGGATTTTTATATCCTGTTAAAGCAGTCAATGTTTTGAAAGCACACGGAAAAAGTGTTCGAGAATCGATTTTGGTTCAAGGATATGCTTTGAATTGCACCGTCGCATCTCAAGCAATGCCGAAGAGAATAACAAATGCAAAAATCGCATGTCTAGACTTTTCGTTGCAGAAAGCAAAAATGAAGTTGGGCGTTGAAGTACTTATTACAGATCCAGAGAAACTCGAAGCCATTCGTCAACGTGAGGCAGATATTACCAAGGAACGTATTCAGAAGATTCTTGCTGTTGGAACTAATGTCATTCTTTTATCTGGTGGCATTGACGATTTATGCTTAAAGGTATAGTCATATATTTTAAGTGATAAGCTCTAGAGTGCAATATATTTATTTTCTTTCCATAGTATTTCGTAGAGACTAAAACTATGGCAGTGCGCAGATGCAAAAAAGCTGATCTGAAAAGAATCGCTAAAGCTACAGGCGCACAATTTCTAACTTCGCTGACCAATATGGAAGGAGAGGAGAGTTTTGATGCCAGTTTCTTGGGGGAAGCTGCCGAAGTAGTGCAAGAGATGATATGTGATGACGAGCTTATTTTGATCAAAGGGTACATATTTTGCTATTAATATAGTGCAATTAATTCTATAATTTTACAATTCAAGTTAAGCATTGATCTTCTTTGAGAGTTTCATAGTACTACGAAAATAACAAAAAACATGATTTCTTTTTTATTTCAAGGCCAAAAGCACGCACAGCGAGCTCTATTATTTTACGCGGACCAAACGATTATTACTGTGACGAAATGGAACGTTCTATACATGACGCGTTATGCGTCGTCAAGAGAGTCTTGGAAAGCAAGAGCGTCGTAGCAGGAGGAGGTTGCGTGGAGGCTGCACTCTCAATATATTTAGAAAACTTCGCAACATCATTGGTATCATTAAATTCTAAATTTTTTCCAATCAGTTTTTTTTCTTTTCTTTTAAGATATTTATATATTTTTATATTACAGAGCTCCCGAGAACAATTGGCTATAGCGGAATTTGCTCGATCTTTACTAATTATACCAAAAACATTAGCCGTAAACGCTGCACAAGATGCAACCGATCTTGTCGCCAAGCTCCGAGCCTATCATAATTCCAGTATAACAAAACCAGATCTTGTTGACTTGAAGTGGTAAGTTTGTCTTCTTTTTTTTTAGTTTGTCATGCAAAATAAAAAATTAAAATGAATTATATTTATATTTCTGTAGGGTGGGTCTTGATTTACTCGTGGGAAGTATAAGAGATAACAAAAAAGCAGGCGTGTTAGAACCAGCCATTTCAAAAATTAAATCTTTGAAATTTGCCACTGAAGCAGCCATAACCATCCTTCGAATCGATGATATGATTAAACTAGATCCCGAGCGTTCGAAAACTAAATCTTATCAAGACGCCATGGAAGCCGGTGAATTGGAAGATTAATATCAAAATGTGCATTTACATATTATGTTGAATACAATGCGTTTATACGAAAGAAATGTAAAAGATTTGTAAATGTTTCATTGCGTATATAAATATTACACAATAATAAAGATTTAAAATCTTGCTGCTCGTATATTGCATGTAGAACTTCAATTTGCGCACATATAAAATGCCGATAAAGCTTAAGAAATAAAATATTAAATATTAATAAAAAATAATAAAATATTAAAAAGCTTAAGAAATAAAGTTATTTCATAATATAAATGTTACACACAAATTAACATGATTGGAAGCTTGTAAGAAACAATGGAAATTATATCCTGTGACTCTACTTATAGCAAGACAAATTTATAAACCAAAAATAAGTAACCTAATCTAATCTCTCTCTGCTTGTGTCCGAGCGTGATTTCTCTCATATGCCTATGGTGCGCACGCTGATTGTACACAAGTTCATATGAGATCTATAGTTTAACGATTCTGAAACGTTTGTTAGAGAAGTTCTTTTGGCAAAGATTCTCAACGGTTTGCCATTACCTCCAGAGAGGATACGAGCATATAATGAAAATATTTTTTTTTTAATGCCGCCGAGAATCGAATCCGGGATCTCTAGCATTGCAAACCAGTGCGCTGTTTGCTTTGCCACGCTCGCTCTCATATAATGTTACACTGATTACATTAATATCATAACAAAATATGATATTTGTGTTAAAAAGAATGTAGGAAAAAATATGTAGGAGAAATGTTTAATTTTGTATTTATTACTAAAACTAGGATATTTTTAAACTTACATTTCTTTGAGTTATATGGAAAGTTTTGTAGTTAACCATAGTATTTACAGTATCGTGAAAATGTATTTCATACTGTGTATGCTAATTATACCAATCTTATTCAAAGGTCTGTAATTTAACAATCAGTATGATTAAAGCATATGTATTATGCACGTATATTATAAATTCATTTCAGATAAAAATATAAAATATTATTATATAAATATATAATAATATGTAATATATACTGTTATATAAATAAGAATCAATATTAAATTTGTGTCACTCTTCATAAAATTGTGTTTAACATACAAATCCTACATGCGGTAATAAAAAAATGTGAATATTTTGTTATAGAATATTTAAAGTAATAAGTTTTAAGTTTAGACATTGAATATTTTCCAGTAAAAACAATAAATCATTTCATTCTTGTTTAATGTTGATAAATAACAGGAATATAATGATTCATTATGTTACTCTGTCCTTGCTGGAAAATACCTATTTTCTAGCATCACGTATGTGTAAAAGAATAATTATAAAGAAACGCTTCTATTAACTTATAAATTATTATCTGATATATGTATCTGACAGTTCATTAATGGAAAATAATGGAGAATAACAGTTTTAAGTATTATATGATATGTATGTTTAATAGGTATGTCAATATCGTTTATAAATGATGTTACATATAAACGATATTTATTTTTCTCAATAAACATGATACGTTAAATAGAAGTTATTTACAATATATTTGTTACATCGTGATATTTAACTAATTTTAAACTTAATGACACATTATGAAATCATTTTTTACAATCATATTTTAATGATTTGTTTTGTCTTGATTATATATGCTTATTTACAATGTAAACTCATCATCTTATTGCCAAATTTTAATAACAAATATTTAGTCCATTAAAATATGTATTGTTTGTGTTTTTGTAACATTATTGTACATCATAAGATAGATATACAAGTACAACAATAAGTTATCAAATAATTTTCTTTGATAATTTATAGTACACACACTACTTTCTTTCCGAAAAGTTCGTATGTTAAAATTTTATTGAGGTACTCATCCACTTGATATCTTGTTAATAAATTTTTTAATATATTTGAAGAAAGATACAAACAATAGATATAATAGCAATTTTAATCAGTATGATTTCAAATGATATAAATGAATTAAATTATAAAAAAAAATTTACAAAAATTCAATAGCTTTTGCTTTTTCCATACATATATGAATAGAAAATATATTTTTCCTGATAATACATAAAATTATTATTCAAATACTTAAATTGACTTTTCCATTAATAACTGCTTGAATTATAAATAAATGTGTATATAAGTACTATAAATAAATTCCCGAAAAAATTAGTTCCTGAATATTATATATTGAAAATCTAGAAATATCTAATTGCGTTAATATTGTATTAAATATTTTTAAATAAAAATCGATATATAATTATATCAAAATTTATAAATGTCACGTCAAGAGTGTACCTGTAGTTTTGGACCTTTTGCAATGTATAGATTTAAGTTATTAATACATATGTTGTAAAATATTCTTTAGTTATTTACTATGTTTATATACAAACCCTGTTCGGATTGATGAATAATGTAAGACATAATCAATTTCTAAATACAAAAATTTAATATGATTAAAAATTTATTTAAATAAAAAGCAGTCAATGATGTATGTATGTGTGTGTGTGGAAAACGGAATGCAACGTGATTAATATTCACAATAACTAATATTCATTATGCATCTTTCCAAGACAGGGGATCCAAACAAATAAATAATCATCAGATATTTCCTCATTTCTCACAAACCATCCTATGTTTAAAATCAACGAATCTTTTCAATTTAAGATAATTTCGGATTAATTTGGATTTATTCATGAAAAATGTGAATGTTATTTTGATATTGTATGTATAATTGTTAACGTCCTTTCTTTATCGAGAAAGATACGCGAAGTTTTATAATTGAGAGTTTTATAATAAACCTTTACAATGCAGGATTTTCGAATTTTGGTCCTTTTGTGACTATAATCTCAGCATATGAATATTCTTGATTGAGTTCTAATACTTGGAACTTTTTCAAGACTAATAATGTATAAAACTTTTGTGCAACCTGTAAAGACAGAATTATTATTTTTTTTTAAATATCAGAGAGATAAATATATTGGCTATGTTCAGTAGAAAAAACAACTTTACAACGGTTGAGATTCTGCAATATGGTTGATTTATACACTTATATTTAATAAAGAATAAGAGTAAAAATAAGACTAATTATATCTAAAAATTTGACAACAGTCGCAAAATTTTTTCTGCTAAACGCAGCCATAGGATATAGTTTTCCAAAAGACCAACCTGTTTGCGATTATTTTTAAATGCCATCTCCGATAGTGTTAATTTATCTTTGGTATCGAGTTTGCTTTTAATAACATGATACATATGCGCCGCTCTCTTGTTAAGAACGCGTTCTTCAAATTGTTCATAAGTTTCATCCATTTGTTGTTCTTCTTGCTGAAAAACATATAATATTACAAACAATTAATTAATGTTCTTTATAGATTTAAAAAAATTTCCACTAAAACTTAATAAAACTAATAGATACGTGTACAAAATAAAAACTTTATATTATTTATATAAATACATAATAAAATAATTTTTTAAATAATATTAAAGTATATTACAGGTCCCACGGATGGCGGAAACTCATAATCCTCGTGGTTCCATGGCGTGGCTGGTCCTCTTTCGGAAATTGCACCAGGCGTATGGGCTGGAGGATGTTGTTCGTCATAACCCATATACGAAACTTGTGGTTGTGCCTGTTGAAATCGTACAGCATTAATAAAAGTTTCTATATTAAATGTACAAGCGTTCTCTAGATTTATAAGAAAGCATTGAAGTAATGATTGCAAGGCAAGTACGTATTAGTTTTTTAAATGCATTTATCATAAAATAAAAATTTCTCTATTTACTTGGTCATAACCCATATTTTCCATCTGTGGCATATCGGATGTTTGTATAGTGGCGGCTTCTTCTTGTGTCGATGTTGATGGCACTTGCTCTTCGTGTGTGCCAAGTATCGTGCTAACTTCAGCTGGTGCGATTTGCGGTATTTCCGAGCCGAGCAAAGGCGTTTCGGTAGTTGGTGGTACAATAACTGATGGTTCGCCAGAAGGCACAATGCTGCTTATGTCAGAAACCGATGGTTCTACTGGTAAAGATACTTCGGATGGCATAGATGATTCTGAAGAAAGATTCTGTTGTGCAATTATGTTTGGAATTTCCGATTCATTTGGTTGATTGATTTCTATTGGAGTTGGTTGAGCTGGTTGAGGAGGTTGCCTTATCTAAACATAGTAACAATATTTATATTTATTTTATTAATTATAATATTCTAATAAATTTCTGCCACTTTTTTATTTTTAAAGAAAAGAATCTATCTTTCCCCCTTTTATTATGATTTTTATAATGACTAACTTCATCATCCTGCGGTGCTTTCCGTTTTCGTCCTGTACGTTTATTGAGGAGACTTTGTTCAAAAGAAGTTACTTCTGCTTCTGGAGCATCTCTCATTTGTTCTAAGGACATTCCATCTTCGTCAGTTCCAAGTCGCCCGAAGTCTTCATGATCGTAAGACTTGCTGGTCAGATGTCTCTGATAATTCTGTTTAATAATAATTAAAATGAAATATTTATTATATATAATAATTTTCAAAATTTGTTATTCAAACAATGTTAAATATTATAGATAGAAATGTTAAATATTATTACTTTGAATAGAACACGAGCTGGGATAGGCCTTCCTGGCAAAGCAAAGAGCTTCTCTACGCCACCTGTTTCTTTCCAATGCATTAATCTTTTCGTAGGTGGTGCCAAGTCCAATGTCGTGATAATATCGCTAGTATCAGATAGCTGCGCTTTCATTTCTTCACCAGAAATATTTTTTACTTCATCGACAATGAGTTTACGTTTGCGTTTGGCTTTCGTGAATCCTAGAAAAAGCGATGATTTTTTTTGTTAATTACGAGACATAAATATGTATGTCAATGTTAAAATTTAAAAAATTTACCCTTTAAAGCAGATGCATCAATTGGAGCTAGCGCGAAGCTTTCTTCCTCATCGTGTAATAATGTAGTTTGATCTTGCATAGGTGGCGGTTCTTCTATGTTATCAATAGCATGTTCTTCTGGTATAATTGGTGGGGCTGGTGTAAAGCGCCGACTGGCAACGCTAATTCTTCCTTCAATTTCCTCTCCAACTGCGGCTGGTGTAGCTGGTCTAGAGCCGTCAGAGCTGTGCATAATGTATTCAATGTATTAATATAATTTTAAAGTTGTATATAACAAAGTATACAAACAAGAATGAAAGCAATATTAAACTAAGAAAAAACAATTACAAGTAATAAAGATTAAAACATAATCAATTGGTTTAGCTAATAAATATTTTTATCGACAGAAAGCAAACATATAAATTTTGATTTAAGATTGTAAATAAAGTTTGGTTATTGAATAGATTAAATAAATATTTATGTTCTATTAATAATGCTTCAACTATTATTGCTTAATTTTTCTTTTTTAATTGCATATTTTAGAATTTTATTATTATAATTTTTTAAAAATGATAAATACCTCATGCCTCCCATTGGAGAAGCTGGTCCACCAAAGTGATCACCCATATCTTCATCAGACTCATCGTGTACAGAAGCAGCAGTTCCAGTAACCGCTCCTGCTTCCTGTTGTTCATTTATCGAACTAACCTCAGGTATAGGTACTTCACCCATTGGAGCTTCATCAAATAAACCACCTTCAAACAGACCTCCCGCTAAAACATTAACAATAATTATAAAAGATCGTTGGATCTAATTATAAAAAGAATATTAATTATTTGACCATACATATGATATCTTGACCAAGGTGACCACCAAAACCATCGTCTCTAATGGGTGTATCTATGTCCATGGGTTGTGTTGTGGTCGATGTTCCTGCAACTGGCTCTTTTTCCTTCTGTTCCAATGCCGCCTCTATTCCTGGACCATCACTAAATAACATGTGACTCTAAAATTAAATTACAATTAATTTTAAAATGTCATTATTTTTTAAAAATATCAAAAACTGATTCATTTATTTTTAGCTTATTTAACTTTTTAGCTTAATAAAAAATTGAACAAATTTTTAAAACATTTTTTAAAGTTTTTATATACATATATGATAATTATACATACATTATACATATATATATATATATATATATATATATATATGATAATGAACAAAGAACTATGGATTGACCGATTACATTTTATAAATGTTTTACAAGAACTTTTATATACTTTTCATAATATTTTTCATATATTTAAAGATTGTTTAGATTTGTAATATTTATATTATTCTAAATTATATAATCACTTCTTCAAAAATGTGTGAAATATTTAATTTTACTCATTACTTATTTAGTACAATGATTGAAAGTACTAAATAAGTAAAATTAAAAAGAACAAATATGATATATATTACCTGATCTAAAGAAGGTTCCATGCCACTGCCATGTCGTAGTAACTCTGGTGGCTCAGCATCAAAACTCATGTCTCCAAAGCCCTGATCATGTGTAACTAAAGACAGACTGCCATAATCTTCCCTCATTGTTATTTCTTCTGCTCTAGATTGATTCAAACTAAACTGAGCTTCTATATCAACATCTCTGAAAATAAAATTTATATAAAATATTTAAAAATATTGTTAGGTCTATGGTACACAAAAAATATTTATGCAGTAAAATATAAGCAGATAAGATTGCAGTAGAAATCGTAAGGCCATAACATAAGCAATAGCAAATTCAACATGTTAATTTCCTTACTGTTTATATAATATTTTACTGCTGAAATATTTTATATGCCATGTGTCATACATGTGTGTGTGTGTGTGTGTGTGTATATAAAATATTAAAAATTGAATTGTTTTGATATAAACATAAATATCTTTGCAAAGAAAATTTTATTTATCATATATTAAAAAAAAATTATTACATAGTTCTTACAACAGCTTGATTATCTTACTTGAGCTCGGGCATAGCAGTATCAAAATCATGAAACACTTCTGGCAAAGTGATAGCCGTTACAGCTGCTTCTCTGTGTTCCTCAGGCAGATCTACCATTCCAGGCCTAAAGGCCATTTTAATCTTCACGAAAGCTTCATTGCAATCAGCCAATAAGTACTTAGCTTTCCTTGAATAGATTCGTACTACTCCCAATAATAGATGACCAGATGTTCTTAAAGCCATTTTAACCTATTAGAAATATCATAAATAGAATTTAATGATATGTCAGAGAATTTTGTCAGATCTGGTCAATAAGATAATGTTTACCTTTGGTTGTAATATACCATCCACTGATTTTTCTATATTTGTCTCAAATACATGTGCCTTTGTTAATTTCTTATCCCAATGAGCAGCCAACCATATACGGGCCAAAGGCCCTTTTTTGGCCAATACAAAATGTGCATAAAACATGATTCTTAGATTCTTCTAGTGTTGATCTGTAAAAAGATAGAATTAATAAGTTAATTAAATCAAACTTTCAGTTCAAGCGCAAACGAAATACAATTAGAGAAAAAGGAAACATTTAATAAATGCCGTCCTGCCTAATTCATCAGTGTTTCTCTTTGAGAGTAAAATGTTGCATTTGATATGAAGTAATATGAAGAAATTCAGTACTAGACAATGATGTTGCATGTCAAATGGCGATCTAATCCATAAATATATATAAAAAGTCAACAACGAATATTGCTCGATTTATGAAAATATAAACATCAATGCACAAGATGGCGTTTCTGTCTACAGTTTTGGCGGTTACAAGGTAACATCAAACCCGTTAAACTCTTGATACTAGTTCTTCGTTATAATATACACAGCGACTCACCGAAATACCGTCCGTTAGGCCGCGCAGAGCCGTGACATATTTCGCATAGAAAACAACCTCAATCGCGAAAATGTTTCAAATCAACACATGTAACACATACGGTATGTTCTCAGCTCGACGCGTACCCGAAAGGAAACTCATCACGATTAAGCGTGCCCACTTATACCAACCTATTATGCCTAGTTAAAACTAGGCGTAATTAGAGTCCCTAGAAAAACAGAGTCTGGCTAGAGACATTGACGAGATACGTGACTTATTTAGAAAATGAGCGTAGCCTCAAATGAAAACTCAGCCTTAAGAAATTTAATCTAGTTTCGTAATATTCGACGCTTGAAATAAAAATGTTATTGACATGAAAATTTTTTAATTTAAATTTGTTTTTAGTCAAATATTTATATTTTTGATTTTGAATAAACGCGAAATTTATTCGTATATTAATAGAATTATTATTATTATTAATGATAATTATTTATATTAATGTTTAGTCAATTTTATTAATATAATGATCTCTTCATGACACATTCGTGTTTCGCGCATCATACAAAAGCGTAAAATCTTATTGCAGGCGATATTAGTCGGCAGCAAAAAGAAGTATTTCTCCTTTGTCAATTTCTAACTTGAAACCAGAATATTGGCTAGGAACAACGAAAGGTGAGTTTAATCTGGCCAGAAGAAAGCAGAGAATCTCTACGAGCTCAATAAGCAGAATGTCTAAAATCGATGCATAAAACAACTTTAAGATATCTTTCAAAATTCTTTATGAAATATCTTAAAGATAAATCTTTATTGATATATTTTAAATAAAAAAAAAATTAAAAGAGTTATTTAGTATTCATTATTTTAAATAACTTCATTTCTGACTTAGTTCTTATTTAATATTTTATATAAGTTTCCGGAAACTATTTTATATTTTTTATTTTAAATAAGTTGTATCTGTTTTTTTACAGATTCCTACGATTTTATATTTTGAATAAATTTCTGGAACTTATTTTATATTTTTTATTTTAAATAATTCGTATATGTGTTATTTTATCGATCTATCATAAGTTTAAAGAAGTAAGTTTAAAGAATTTCTGAAATATAAAAATAATTTACATTAATAGTAGTAAATTGCATTAATAGTAGTCTTAAATTAATTTATTAACTGAAAATTAAATAATGATTAACAAGATATTTAGTATTTTTAGTCACACAAAGCTGTATTTAACATAATTTGTTTCACGATATTAAGGAAATTTGTCTTTATATAAAGAACATACATATTTAGAATATTTTATCAATCTTTATTTAAATATGAATCATTAAAAAGAATAATGAAATTGAGATATAATGTTGGAATATCTCACGTGAGTAATTACTAATTACATTTAAAAGAACCATGCAAATAATATAAGATTGAACAGAAATGTTTCAGGAGTGCCAAAAACAAAGCGCGAAAATCACGTAAAATACAAATAATTTAATAAACTGTGAATCTTTTTCATACGCGACAGTTGGATATTCAAACGGCATATAGTGAGGCGGAGCGCCGGGCGAAGAGTGAGGGGGGGAAGCATACACGTGCAAACAGGGTGGGGGAGCGTGTCGCGCGGCGTGGTGGTTGACTACGTCATCACTTCGGCATTCGCTCAGCGTTCTCGGAAAGAAATGGACGTGTTTTACGAGTCGCTCTGTGTGTCGCATATTAATTATTGAAAATTAGATTTACGAACGCGAATATGGTTGCCTAAAATTAAGGAGTATATTAAGGATTAATAGGTTTTGTTGCATGGATTTTGCTTTATTTCTTATTGTTAGATTTCTTATTGTTAGATTCATTACGCACAGCTCATGAATATTTTAAATATTTTATGTGTTCTCACATATACAATATAAAAATGAGATTCTTATTGTTAGATATTTCAAATAATGACTTTTTATCACTTTGAATCGTATAATTCATTTTCGTGTTACTTCGCATTCTTAATACGAGA
>Ga0157363_1004458_pt1 | contig 12908 bp, 5 predicted proteins | sample AttsexASBM1_FD_111477 | JGI IMG/M metagenome (GOLD analysis project Ga0157363, IMG submission 111477) | Fungus gardens microbial communities from leaf cutter ant in Ribeirão Preto, State of São Paulo, Brazil - Atta sexdens ASBM1 | ecosystem: Host-associated > Fungi > Mycelium > Unclassified ...
ATGCTACATGAATTTTAATTTTTTTTATTGTATAAATTATATTATATTAAATTTACAACTTAAAGTATATATTATATATATTATATTTTTAGTATATTTACATCTCAATTTCTGTTAAAATTTTTACTGTGATCATCATTTTTAACTGTCTTTTTTTTGAAGATAAGCAAATTATTATTGATTGAAAAATTTTTCATACATAAAAAAAAACAGCATGAAAAAAATTATATAATGCATATTTCTCTTTTAAAGAGTTTTTTAAAAAATTGATTGTGATTAATGGTGCAAAGTCCTTATTTTTCATCACGTGATCGTTATGACAAGCGGTTCAAACGATCCCTCGTCGCATTACTTAAACGCACATTTATACATTCTCACGTCGGCACGGTCGTGTAACGGCCTTTTGTCGCCGTCGGCGCGGACATGTCCGCGAAGTATTTAGGTTTCCCGCGTTGTGCGAGCCACGTCCTCGTCACGGCAGTCACGTCAATGAGTTCCTCGAAAACACCGTCGAATCGTGCCTCTTCACCACCAAAGATCGTAGATAAACCCGTATACGTCCCGTTCCGATCGGATACTCGCCCACTGACAACAGTAGAAATTAAAAACATCACTGGGAACGTTAATGATTGATCGATGGATCTCAATAATAGTTTCCTCGATGGCATTAAATGAACAATAATGAGAATTTATCAATTTTTTTCGGAAAAAACTCATCTATGTTTTCTCGATATTTATCGATTTAAAATATTTTTTTAGGAATCTCTTAAATGGTTCACCATAGCATTTATTTATTTATAAGAAGACCATCTATAATCATAGACAACAGATTTCGAAAGATTTTTCGCAGTAGATTATTCGCAGTATTAAGATTTTCATTAATATCAGATTATTAATATTCTTATAAAAATACTTATTAGCATCAAAAATTGTTAAATTGCTTATTAATTTAATAAGTGATATTGCTTTGATTTTACTCATGATTACGTTTTCAAGTGAAAAAGATTTCGGCGCGCGGTTTACGGAATTAAATATGTACATAAATTCACACACAAATGTTTAAGCACTAATATACGCTTTGACCGAGTATAGGATTTCTCTTGTTTAATTAGATTAATATTCTCATCCAAATTTGTATCATAATTGTCTATAAATTAAAATGTTCAGCAAAACATCCGTCCGTTTAGTGCAAACAAAGCAACTCAGTGAATGCTTAATGACTTTTTATAATGACTTTTTATAATTGGTTCTTACTTTTACTTCTTCAACGGATTTAAATGTTAGAAACCAATCATATAATAAAGAATTATTGTTGTAACACAGTCAATATAAATTTTGCATGATAAAAGTATTTTTTTAAATATTCAGATTGTCAATAACGTTTAAATTACGGACAATTCGAAAGGAAGATATATCAGAGCTAACTTTACATTTAAAATTCAGAAGTATCAGCGGATACAGAAACTTGTAATAAATTTACGTTGGCGGAAACATTATCATGTAAATGTTTTGAAGAACGCATATTGTTATTATTATCACACTTTATTCCAATGGACTTCTTGGGAACGTCTTTAAAACGTAGAGACATCTTCTAAACATCTTTAAGACTTCTCTTGAAGATCTTGCTGCATGGTATAAAATATAATCCAATTTCTTCATCCAACCGCGTAAATTCCTCGGAATCAAGTATTCCGAGAATTCATCGTGAATGAAGGTACATTAAAGTTTTCTTCGAAGGTACATCAAGAATTTTTTTTCAAACTTCCTTTCGTTCGAACAGGTGGGAGTATTATTTACGAGAACATGGGAAAAGTAGTGAAGACATTTCAAATTGCACGTGGTGTAAACGATTTTCTAGGCATGTGTACCATATTGTCTTCCGAGAAGAATTTCGCCTATCGTATTCACTGTTACTAAAAGTTAAAATCAATATTTGCAAGTTCCTGTTTAATTGAAAACATATTTGATACGTTTATAAGAAAACATTTTTAGCTTTGTATACTTAAGTAACTTTTAAATTAAATGTACATTGTTTGGTTATTCAATCAATTGTATTCAATTAAAGATTATTATTCAAGATTATTAAGTAGAAATATTTAATTTAATTTTTAATTCAAAAAATAGAACAAGTTGCAGATGTTCGTTACTCTTGCAAATTTGCTTCGATTAAAAATTAATGTATTCTACCACGATATAGATTACCTTCTTTCTGCGTTTTTTCTCTCCTTTTTTATTAATGGACTCTCAATACATTTACTGATATAACTGACAAGATACATCATTATATTATATATATTATTAATTTGTATTAATTGTATGTGTCAAGTATTAATTTTCTTTTGTTCACAGTCACTTTTTAGAGTATTATTTTCTTATTATTTTGATTTCTGATATTATTGCGCTCGCAGCGCACGATACAAAATGAAAAATATGTATTTTAGAAGTATAATGAGTTTTGCAATATTATATATATTTGTTTTATAGTGGATGTTTGAATAAGTTTACATTGAGAATAACTCGAGCGAAGTCGAAACGTGTTTTTGTCCTTTGTAATTATTATATGAATTTTAGGATTTAAATTAAACTTCTTTGTTACAATTATTGGCTCTTTATTCTTCTTTTGCCTATATTGTTTTATACTTACAGAGCCTCATTATTATTTATTAAATTGCAGAAAGTTGGAAAACGTAATTTTTATCCATCTGTTTTTTCAACATTTAATATTTTTTATATATGTATATTGTGTGCTGCTGCGATGAATGGCCATTGTTCCACGATGAAATGTAATTCGAGTCGTCACTTTAAAACTGTTTGCACGCATTCCGGGGAGGGAAAGAACCGTCTTATTAGCGTCATTAAGCGAACACGTGCGGCCGTATCAAGCGCCGGCATTCTTTCTCTTCGGCAGACGTTGCTCATAAAACACTGTCGCGGATTCCCCTCTTCCTGCAGATAAATTTATATACTGCACTTACGTTATAGCTCCATTTATTCTGTGATTATGAATTATCGGTTGAAAATGTATGCGAGCGTATAACGATGAAGAATATTTTGGAAAAAATAAGCTCAATTGTATTCTATCGAATAAACGTGACGTTTTTCAATGAAATAATCGATTAATAGTTGTCAATATGCTTATATTAAATTAATTGATTAATGTTGTAATTGATTAATGTAACTATTTTTTAATATCTCTATATTGCGTTTATTAAACAAATTTCAATTATTTTGAATTAATAATAATCGGTAATTATTGGAATTACAATCTTGACACAATTATTTTGATTTTGTATTAAAAGAACAGTTTTTCTAAAAAATTAAAAATTTTGGACTATCAAAATTATTATGTAGATACTTATATTATAATATTATAATATATGATATTTATTATACCAACCAGTTTGAGCATAATTCTTACATAATTATTTTGATGTGGTCTAACGGAATATTTTTATTTTTATATCTATATCTAGACAAAATTTTAAATACTTTAGCAAAAACTTTCGATATTTTAGCACGTTCTTTCCGTATATAAATCACAGTCGAAAAGATTTTATTTCTACGACGTCGAACGCGATCGAGAAATCCGTTTCTCGTAAAAGAGCGTCACGTCTGAGCCTATAAGACGCAAGGTTGAAGAATGTATAAACCGGTTTAGGTCCTTATTCTTTGGAGTCGGGGCAGTTTTTTAGTTACTATTATTAGAGGCACACATGTGGCCGTGTTAAGCCATTTGTCGACGACGACGGGACAGTGACGAGAGTACCATTTAATAAACCATCAATCAGAAACGTACGTTGTAAATTGATATCATTCGATTTCCGTTATTTCTAAAATTCAGCGTTTATATTACTATATCGCGGATTCTATATTACTCAAAATCACAATTTCGTCGAACAAAAGTATTTTACGGAATCTCGCGATAAACTCGAAGTGTACATATAGTTTTACTATTTTCTATTAGAGATTCTTTTATTCGAACAAGGTTGCGAACAACAATCCGTCTCACCGAGCTAGGCCTCTCCCACGCACACGGCACACGAGCGATGCTGTTGCCTCACCGTGACAACCGACTCGTGTCCGTAATCGTTTTCGAAGCGTGCAATTGGCATCCTAATCACGGAGAGATGAGCTCGGCGGCGGAAGATTGCATTTGCAACGAACGAGCGGCCGGAGTTCCACGAGAGCGAGCGGATCGCGGGGTGTCGCGTTGCATTCTGATCGCGCGATTGCGTGCACGTACGTGAAACTTATGTGCGTGCCCGCGAGAGAAATATGACATGCGGCGATTTGAAATGGACGAAGGAGCATCTTTATGTAGGCTTCTCGCGCGTATAAATGATAGATATATTGCGCATCACGTACCATTCTTCTAGGTCGATATTTGATTTTATATTCAAGATCATGAGACTCCTGTTTACTCATCGCTATATCATCTCGGATTATTGCAGTGTTAGAAGCAAAAAAATATATGCAGTAAAAATTCTTGAAACTTATATTTGAAATAAATATTTTTCAGTAAAACGATAGTTGTAATTGATAGAAATAAATATACCTAAGTAGTATAACTAAGTTTTTATGTTAAGACGAAATTAAATCGTACTTAGATATTTTATATATTAATTAATTTATCAGTGTGGTATAGCCGTAAATATAAATTATTTTGTTTTTGATTATGTATAGTTTATTTCCAGATATATAGTTTTTATTAATTAACGAAACAAAAGAAGAATTTTCGGTATATTTTACAAGTCGATTGTAAGTATTGTTTTATTGAAACATATTTCTATATTAATACGTTTTGAAGAATTTTTATTTTATATTTTCTCTACACTTTTAATGTGATAATCTGAGTTTAATGTGATAATCTAGTATTAATGGACTAGCAGGAGTTTTGAGTCTGAATCTCTCGTAATATTACTGTATGCAGTCATTTTATTACACGGAGTTTTAATTCTTGCATGTCACGAAAACAATATACACTGGATATTGTGTAAATATCGCATAAAATTTATGTTTATTTTATTTCTATAAAATCTGTAAAATAAATATATCTAACAACAAAAGATAAACAATAAAATATAAATTTCTTTGTACTTAACTTGAAACATACGGCAGATCTCAATTAAGTTTAATCGAGAGTTTAACGATGTTGTTCAAATTTTTATTTACAAAATTCTACGTTCTTTCATTCTTTTCCTGTTTCGTTCTTTTCGCCTTCAGCTCAGACAACGCTTGCCTTTCTGCGCGAGTCAAAAGAAATCTTTTCTATTGAAAAGGCTCGCTATCGGATCACCGTTAGATAACGAAAAAGTTTGCGTACTTTCGGCGGATGCATTTATAGCCACAAAAATAGCGCGCTTATTTCGGTCGATTGACGCACGCTGAATTTAGTGAGTACTCTGAATTCTTTTTTTTTTAATGCTTCACTTTTAATATTGAAAGCCGCGTGAATTTTTTTTTTCTATAGTGACACGAATGACATTGGTTTCAACAATTATAATTGTATATATGTATATGTATGTATATTTATGATTGCAACAAACATTTTTTATTTATTAATTATATTACACTCGCATTTTAGAAAGTAAATCTGGATCAAGTATCTCGACATTTAATTAATTAAACAATTTATTCTCAAATTATATTATTTGACAAAAAAATTTACTGGAATATTTCAACAGTAAATCCTTTAGTGTGCTAATTTTTATCAATCAATTCTCCAAAAGGTATATAATAAACATAGAAATATTCATTATAATTGAATTCATAAAAAATAAAATATTTCGCATCGACAGTTAAAATACATTGAAATCGAATTTTCGCCACAACGGAGTATTAATATACTGGAACCGCGACTGTGACATTTTTGACTCATCTGATAATTTTTCTTTTCCAATTTATTTGTACGTGGAGCTTTAGAGATTTTTGTGATTTTTTATAAATAATCATAATTACAAGTAATTTTATTTTTATGATGACAACCTTTCTTGTAAAAAGTTAGATTTATCTTGAATCGCGATTGGGTTAATTTAGATTCTGGTGTTAATTACGGGGAGTCTTGTCTTGTCGTACAGACAGAGCGTTGATGGACGTAGCTTGCGATGCGCACCATGTACTGTGGATCACACAAAATCTGCAAATTGTAAAGGTTTTCTGTGCACTCAGCACCCACACACGATAGTACGCACATACGATTTACACACACAATAGCAACGGCATACATGCTCGCTCGTGCGCGGAAACGAAGGCGCGTAGACGGCTGGCCGCGAGCTATGACGTAGATGGATCGCGATTCAACGGCGGATGTAATTACATCGCGAACGAGCCGGAAGTGGAAACGGTCCGAGCGCTTTTGCGGCCTAAAGAGCGGCTTTATACGCTCGAATTACGCCGATCGACCGCGATCGACATCGCTGACTCTCCATTATTACATTCGCAACGTGACGGAGAGATGACAAGCTTGTTGTTGTCTGTCATATGCAAACATGAGATCGACGGCTTTCTGCGGTTTGAAACTTTCAATCTTAGCGGAAAAGATCTCAAAAAGAGAAATAATAGCTTGACTATTTTAAAGCAATAAATTAAAAATAATTGATGACAAATTAATTATGATGACAATGATGACAATTAATTAGTTTTTTTATAAATCAAAATACTGTTTTACTTATAAAATTCTATTATTCTTCATTTCTTTGTCAAGAATAAATATTATTTGTTCATTATCATTCGTTCATTATAATATTTTATTTATTAAAGTATTGGTTATGTCTAGAACTTTTCTAGACTTTAATTTAAATTTTTTCGAATAAAAAAAAAATATGCGATACAAGAAATAGATTGAAATGGAATTACTTTTCTCATTTTGAGATTTATGCGAATTTAGATAAATTCTTTAAATTAATTTTTCTCACGCTACATAGAAAGGACATTTTGAAATTAAAAATGCTGAAATTAAAAAATTTAATTAGATACAGATGTGAAAATAATTTTATCAGAAATTATCAAAATAATTATGTTCAAACTGATTAAAATCAAAACTTTTTTGCAGCATTGCTCATCATGTTTGAAATTATTACGTAATTATTTTGATAGTCTAACAAATTATTTTCAGATCTGTATCTAGCTAAATTTTTATTAGACATTTTAATAAAATCGTTCTTTCTGTGTATTTAAAATAAATACTGCTTAAATCACACACATGTATCAAACAAAATCAAATCGATTAATTAAACTGATAACGGATTTAAGTCACAATTAAATATATAACTGACTTACGCCCGTTTGTTACTTTCGTACCAATGTAGCTTAACTTTAATCTCGATTTAACTTACTATTTATCTCTTAGAATTAGAAGAAGATAAAGAATAAATTGAACCGAGATTCAAATCTTACATTGATAGAATTGGGCTTTAATTTTTATCAAACAAAACAGAAATCCTCACGATTTCTACATGAAAATGCAAATATCATAACGCGTTGAGAAAGCAAAGGAGAGAGAGAGAGAGAGAGAGAGAGAGAGAAAGAGAGAGAGAGAAAGAGAGAGATTTATTGATCAATCGCGCTCTGACCAACTTCATGCATAATAATGATCGCAGGTAATGCCGAGGGAATCCTGTCCCGGGTTATTGTTGACCCTAGTGTCGATATTCGTCGGCCTGTGCGAGTCCTCTGCTGCCCCCGGAGCCGCAACATCTGGCACTCAGCAACCACAGCCGCAGCCACAGCAGCAGCCGCCGCCGCAGTCGCAGCAGCAGCATCCAATTTGTAGGCCTGGTTTGGAATTCTGGTCCACCGAACGCGCCTCGTGCTGGCCGTGTACTCGATGCGCCCCCGAGTTCACCTTAAGTCCATGTGTGATTCACAAGGATGCGATATGCGGCCCACTATCAGCGCTCGAGCTCGACTGGTCCTTCTTGTCATCGACGGGCAGGAAGAGACCCTCGAGAGCCGGTGATGACAATGGGACCGTCACCTCGAACGCGTTCCTGCGGTTTTCTGAGGAGAGGACGAAAGAACGACCCTTCGTGGAAACCGATAATCTCATCAACCCCGGTCGTGAAGGCGACAAGGAGACGATCTCCACTTCACAGGAATCGAAAGTAATTTCGAATTAGTTTTATAGAATTTTTAGGTCTTTGAGCTCATGATCATCAGTTATAGTTTCCATTTTAATTATTTAATTTTAATCGATAGAAAAACTTGTATAGAAAGGAAGGAATATAGAATCGAGAAAGGATGTGACTAATTCTACGGAAAACAGTATGATATTAACCCTCCGGTGCTGATGTCTGTAATACAATTAGTGAATTCTGTGAGGCTTATTTAATATATGTTAAAAGGCACAATTAACTTATTATCAATTGACTTTTTAAGTCAATTAATACTTGATTAACACATCGGGACAATAGATTAGTTTCTCATATCAAGAAAATCAATCTCCCATTAATAAACGTAAAACAGCGTGCGTTTCGAGTTGGCGAAAGCTGGCCATATTGCTTTGGTTCTATTTACTATGCAACATAGAATCGCATTGCCAAAGTCGATTGCATTCCGTGCCGTGTTTCGAAAGTATATAATAAGAAATAAACCTTATCATGTGCAGTTAAATAATTTTTTTGAAAGAGAAAAAAAATGAATCAATCAATGTCTTTTATTTCCTTTCCATGAAATAAAAGACTTAATGAAATAAAAGGCTTGATTGATCATTTTCTTTTTCTTTCACAAGAAAATTATTTAATTGCATGATAAGGTTTATTTCTTATTATTTACTTTCGAAATACGGCATGGAGTGCAATCAACTTTGGCAATGCGATTCTATGTTGCATAGTAAATAGAGTGAAAGCAATGTAGAACCGGCTTTATACAAAAATCTATGCTCCGATCTGTGTGCCAGCTTAATACGCTGACTTTATGATGCAGACGGCGTATGATCCTCGGGAGAGGAGAAAATCGGCCGTTGAAGACAATCTACCGTGGGATTGGCAGACTGGTGCTCTGGTCCTTGCGGTATGCGCCTGCATAGTATTCTTCCTGGTAGCAGGATGCTCGGCTATCGTCTACGCGAGGCAATGGCGGCGGATGAAGAGGAACTTCGAGCCGGGTAAGAGAATATTAAAAGAAATAATATATAACATAGAATAAATCGAAACAATTATTTCTTAAAAACTCGAATTCGCATTCTTCGAATATTCTAATCGTCGATGGTCTTCATATAGCACAGATTAGTTCAGCAATATTACTCTCTAAATCTGAATCAGTGGATAATCATTAATTATCCAGTGGCATAATTGACACTAATCAGTGAAGTTCAAAAAAGGAAGAATGTTTGAGCATTATATAACTAAAATACTGATATCTGTACGTTAATTTCAATTTGTCGATACCATATTCATTGAGTTTTATGCATTAAAACAAAGTTAGTTAGATTACATAATAAAGATTAGTTAGGGATCTCACATTTAATTTACTAGGTGGTACTGATGTCAGTGATTATCCACTGATTTAGATTTAAAAAGTACAATACACTGAAAAAAAAATAGTTTTTAAAAAGACATTTATTTGTGAATTATAATGTTTATTTTACTGAAATAAATCCTTATTTAAGGACAAATACAGCGAAAATAAAATTTTATTTCCAAATAAATCTATTTTATTTTGTATTAATGAGATATTATTAAGGTACGTTTCACAGAAATACTTACATTTCGTCATTTTTTATAATTAATGAACATTTGCTTGCGAATATTTCGACTTTTTTTCAGTGCAACATTTAAGCAATATTGCAAATATCGCAGCAATGTTGCTCCAGCTTGTGTGTTGTATATACAAAATTTCTTCTCCGCAAAATCTTGAATAATTCATTATCGGTATTCTATAACGGTTTTCATTTTTAATCGCGTGCTTGATTATTTTTTGATGTCGCTTAATCAAAATAAGGATAGTCAAAACCAAGTCTTACATAACGTATAATGCATAATGAATAAGAATATAAATAAGATTATAAACAATTAAAATCCTTTATTTTCTTTCTTTCCATAAAAGAAAAGAATCTGCTTGGTTGATTTTCTTATTCAATATGCTTCAATATGCATTAAATAAGAATTTATGCTTCTACCTTAATCGATCGCTATGCATCCGTGATATCCTCCTTCGGAGATGGGGAAGGGAAAGGATCCGTATCTCGTGAAGCAAAGGGAGCCGCGTTGTCGGGATGTCGGCGGAAAGAATACAGGTGCACGTATATATACACGCAAGCCAGCGAGAGACAGAAAGAGAGAGACAGAGATAGACAGAGAGAGAGAGAGAGAGAGAGAGAGAGAGAGAGACAAAGTCCCTTAAAATGCATGGCGGGATTTTCTTCATTAGAGGGCCGATCACGGCCGCTCCTCACCTTGGATCGACCTACCGCGCCCGGATATGACGTTCCCCAACCAACGTCCAGTGCACAGTGCGTAACGTCGCCCACGCCGTCGCGTCGTTATCGTTCCGTGTTTGCTACACCCCAAAATATAAATAACGATTGTTCCTCGAGTGTGAATCGATTAACAGTAACGATGAGCTGACTCTCTATGATTGCTTTCGAGTGAAGCTTCGTAAAACTTTTTTTACGATATCGAAACAACGAATATTTAATTTTCTTATTAAATCGTATTAAAATTAAAATTCATTTTAAAAGATGAAAAATAATTCTACAATTAAATATATTCATGAGATTTTTACTGATGAAAATGGAAAAAAGAAAAAGAGAGGAGTGGAGCTTGTTTCATTCATAATTCCATTTTTATTCATTTATATACTTGATATAAGAAATTGAATTATAAAGTGAGTTAATCTTTTAGTTTTTCCGATTTGAATCCATTCACTCTGCGAGTTACGTTGTATAAATTGATCAACTTTGATCTAAGAAAATTTCTTAAATTGATGATATAAAAATGTGATCAAAAATAAAAAAAAAACAATCGACTCAAATATCTTGCTAAATGTTTTTTTTAAATTTGTGTGAAAGAAAATTCTCTTGTATCTATTTAGGATATATAATTATAATTATACCCTCTTTTTCAAGAGTGGCTCAATTTTCGTTCTTTAGAATGAGATTCCATTCAAAAGAATTTAAAGAATATTTTGATATTATAATGAAGGAATATTACTTTTCTCAGAATCTACAGGACACAATGTGTTTTGCAAATATATCTACTTTTTAAATGCAAATTAAATTTGAATTAAATCGTTTCAATTTTAAAGATTTCCTTACGTCCAATTTTATCAATTTTGAATCTCGATTTAATTTCTTACTTTTTCTAATTCTAAAAATTAGACGGTAAAGAGTAAATTAAATCGAGATTATATATAAATAAGTTAATAACAACATTACATTGATAGAATTGGATATTAGCCAAAGTTATCTGAGAAAAAAATGCGTCTTTTTCCGGCAGACACCGTATTTAATCCATATGTATATCGCAGCTCACGTAAGGAATCGCGTAATAACAACTTTTGCAGACACCCGACGGCATGTTGCACGTGTGTACGACGTTACTATCTGCATTTGCATAACGCAAAACTGCTCGAGCAATACGCAGAACTTCTCGCAGAAACTCTCCCCGTCGTCGCTGTGTACGCCTCTTCTTCTCACTCCTTCTCTTTCTTTTCGCCTCTCCTTCTGCGAGCCGACGTATCGCAGTACGTATCGCGTGTACGTTGTGGGAACCGATTCAGCCACGTTTCGTTAATGAACGCCGTATGAATGAAGTCTCTCGTCCGTTCGGCGAGTGCGCGCGTGTATCGCCTTTTAAATCTACACTTTCGGCGAAACTCAGGCCGCGCGTCGTAACGGTGTGTCGGCAACGTGAAAAATACTCGAGGGCAAATTATGTTTCTTTTTCAAATTAAGGATCATTAACAGAATATATTTTAAGACAAAAAAATTAAAAACAAATAAAAATCAAACAAGAATGAGAGTACAGATGGTTAGCGATGCACTAATAAAAAACAAAAAGAAATGGGATTGCGAGAAACGAAAACTATAAAAAATTATTTAAAAATTAATATTTTGCAGAATGAATTTCAAATAACCTCGTTCCATGTTTTGGAAAGACATTCTTATATAAAAGTAATATTTCGAGGCTACTTCGAGCGTGTTGCACGCGAAATCCGTTGGATTTTATTGTAATTGCAATTTCATTAATATTTATTGCTCGCGAATTATGTATATAGTTAATTAATACTAATTACATATGAATAATCGCGTCCGTGCGTGCCAGCGATTTATGTACATTGTACTGTAAGTCTAATATTAATAAAAAACAGTTACAATTGCTGCATTTTACTTTGATCGCATTTGTAATATTGTAATACATGTCATTGCATTGTCGCCGGAAGCTCGTATTATCAAAGCGAATTATAATCGCTATCCTCTCTAAACAACAGTAGGAGAGAGCATTATATTCTTTTTTTATTTTTTCGCTATTTTTCATTTATTTTTCAGAAAATATTTATCTAAAAAGAAGTTTATATTTCATAAGCAAATAAATGAATTGATAGATAAATACGAGTATTTGACAAACAGAAATGAGAGAAACTCTTCCTTAAAAAAAAAAAAAGATTTGTAATATAAACTATACTTCAGTTGGGGCTGTTAAAAGTATATTAGATTATGCTAAAAATTCACATGTGATATAATTTTATTTTTAAAAATATAGAATAAATATAATCTTTAAAAAAATATACTTAAGAATTTTATTTTAATAAACTAATTGAAATATAATTTGGAAAAGAATGTGAAAGCATTGCGTTCTAGAATTAAAAAAAAAATAAAAATAAAAGCACACACACACACACACACACACACACACACACACACACACACACACACACACACACACACACACACACACACACACACACAC
>Ga0157363_1004459_pt1 | contig 12908 bp, 4 predicted proteins | sample AttsexASBM1_FD_111477 | JGI IMG/M metagenome (GOLD analysis project Ga0157363, IMG submission 111477) | Fungus gardens microbial communities from leaf cutter ant in Ribeirão Preto, State of São Paulo, Brazil - Atta sexdens ASBM1 | ecosystem: Host-associated > Fungi > Mycelium > Unclassified ...
TCTAGGCCCTATGATGTAATGTCATGTGACTTCCTAGTCACGTGCCCCCTCTCTCTTGCTATAGACTAATAATAATACCACTATCTATATATCTTACTGAAGTCTATCCACACTTTCTTGTCTCATAACATAAAAGAACCAGAAATAGATATAAAGTATTGAAAGGTGATAGATAGCAGATAGATAGAGAATTGGTGCTGAAAGAGAGAAAGATTTATATGTCAAAGGATAAGAAATTAAGGATGGAAATTATCTAGTTATATCATAATGTACTGCTAGTAGGATATAGAGAGTAATGGAAAATGATGGAGTTGGTAATGTGGAATTACTGGTAGCCAGGAGTGACAAAAGATGTGGGGAGATATATGGATGGATATAATTTATACTAGAAAATTAAAAATAGAACAGAGGCATTAGCAAGAAAGTTAATGGCAAATAAGGTACTGGAGAAGCTGTGAATATACTTAATAGCAGACTTAAGTTGCCATTAGTAGCAGGGAAGAATGTGGTTTTGGTAGTTTGTGATAGATTGTCTAAGATAGCACATTTTGTGGTAATAATAGAAGGGATGGTAGCAGAAGAATTAACAAGATTGTTCAGAGATAATATATAGAAGCTAGTAGACTGATATATTGGCTTATAGATCATTAAAGAAGTAGTATCTACCAATGCAGTCAAACTAAGACTACTAACTTCAATGAGGATTTACCACTTATGAATGTCAGTCAAGTAATAAGATATAAAGAACTAGTAAAGAGGTAGAAGATAGAAAAAGTGAAACCAATAGAGGTAGAAGGAGTTGAAGAATAAGAGGTAGAAAAATATTAAATAAAAGAAAAATAAGAGAGTGGTGAATTATTTGGTGTGATAGAATAGATTTATAACAGAGCATGATATATGGAAAAAGGAGAAGGATCTGAAGAATACAAAGGAAACAGTAGCAGAATTTGAAGGAAGACTGAGTGTAGAAGTTAGGAAACAAGAAAAATTGAACATAGCAAAGGAACAAAACTTTAGAAGAAGAAAGTTATCAGGGAGATATACAACAAAAATGCTATATAGATAAGATGGTAGGAAGTTTAAAAAGAAGTATTTAAAGAAGTTGGAGAGGAACTGGCAAAAAATTGAAGTCAGTTTCTCCAGAGAAGAAACTTTGGGGGGAAGTAATATCAGAATTGAAAATGATAGACTTTACTTGTTTTATTTTCCTTTGTGATTTTTATTTTTATTTTTATTTATTTCTTATTTTAGACTTGGGGTTAGAATTATAGTATGATATCACAACTGTTACATATTATGACAAGGTTCCATATATTAGTCATATAATCACATAATACATAAAAGAATATAGAAGGTTCTGGAACAATGATCTTATATAGCATATTCACCATAAATAGATAATACATAGCCTTTACAATAGGTTAGTATTAGTCTCTTACAGACTATTAGCTAATTTATAGACACTCTGTACTAGAAAATCTATCAAATTCTCTTGTGTAAACCCTATATAAGATTATTTTTTTACTCTATCTCTTAAGCCTAAGTCTTAATATTAGAACTTAATTCTACTTTTAAAATCATCTAACTCAGGGCATTCTCTATTCTCTTTTCCTCATTCTCAACTAAAGGGCAACATTACTCTTTAGTCAAGAAAACACAACTAAATTCTAAGCTTAAGAGAAGAGTAGCAGCTACCAGAAGGCTTGTTGTGAATAGTTGGGACCAAGGATAGGCCCCTTCCTAAATATACTCATTGTTGAATTGTGTAATGTTTAAGTAGTATACTTGTATTTTTTTCAAGTAGTAGCTTTATGCTACAGTGTCCTCTTATGACCTGTATATACATACAGAAGAACAGCAGATATCCCTAAGGCACTATCTAGAGTAAAATATCTTTCTTAAAAAATTGCTTACAGTTTGATTAGAGTAGTAGTTAGTAGTCAAGGTAGTTGGTAAACAGTATGAGGTATGACTTGAAGAGAGCCCATAGCACTTACTAAGATTTAGTTTACTAAGATTAAGTTGAGCTTAGAATATAAGTTAAAGAGAGAAGCCAGTACTGGCTCTATTTTATATTGTAGTAACCACTTAACCAAGATAGTCAATAATGTATATTTTATATTGCAAAGAGTCTCATGAAGACTATAAGAGAATTTGACAAGGAGTTCCTAATGTATTCCTACACTATATACTACTATTATAAGTTTAACTACATATGTTATTTATAAGTCTACTATGTACATATTATAAGAATAATATGCTGTAAATATGTATCCTGACATCAACATTCTAGTTTTTTCTACTATGTCTTAGACCTATGATGTCATATGATGTCACATGCCTTTTTATCAATCAAGAAAGAAACAAAAAATTAAATAAAAGAAAAAGGAAAATTAAAATAGATAAAAATAAAAACAAAATAAAATATAAGAGTTTAAGTATACCATAACACACTACCCCTTTATACATATTTATCTCTTATACCCTCTGTTATGATCCTAAGCTTAGCTTAGGTTGCAACTTAGGTAAAGACTTAAGAAAGAATAAGAGAAATGATCAATTGGTAAAGCATAAGGATACATGTCTGTATTTACTATTATATATATCTAATGACTATGAGAAATATGTATAGTGTTCTTGAGGAAAAAATAAGGAAGAAAAAAGAAAAATATGAATGCCTCTACTACTATATAAGATATTAACTAATAAAACATGAGGAGAATACAAAATGTAGTAAATATGAGTTAGAACAGACTCCAGCATATATCTAAAGCATGTCAGATACAAGGCAAATATCTGTAGAATATAAGGTAGTAATTACAACAATACTCCTATTTAATGTTCATATCCCCATAAACTCATTTAATCTAAAAATGCTAAGTTTCCAATCACATATGATGCCACTAACTTTTTAGTAGGTCTAATAACTATCATTTCTTGTAAAGTTAATATATGAACCATTTTTCATGTATGTCAGGTGCAGTTCACACTGGGAATGAAAGTCTACAAGATGGACTTGTAGAATGACCTTGATTCAGCTTATGTGCTGCACTGGCTGTCTGCCATATGGTTGGAATTTTCAATGGAAGGAAGAGAGTACTGATTGGTGTATCACTATTGAACACCAGAGATTGAGTTCAATAAGAGTTATCTTCATTGATTATCTGACTAGCGAATTACAATGTAACTACTAGTCTTATATACAAGGGTTAACTATAGGAGATGCTCAGGGTTTCAGTGGTAAAACACTGACAGGAGTATAACTCTGCCATGGAGGACCAAGTCAGATAGGAGTATCTCTGTCATGGAAGACAGAATCTCCAGATTGTTGCATCACTGCTGTATGAGCATGTTGTAAGAAAGGCAGGCTTTTAGATTAGATGTTGATAAGGAGTATCACCATAGGGATGTATTTTCTGGATGGGTGGACTTGGCATATAACAATGTAGTAGTTCTCCTAAATATATTTCAATTGGAAACCCTTGATAACTTGTATCTGAATTGTGCTTTCTCTTTATGAATTCTGCTGCAATTTTGTTTTAATATTGAATATTCTTTTCTCCATCTAGACAAATGGATTTATAGTGTGTTAGAGAGAGGAATGGTATGGTCTTTATTAGATGATTGTAATGTCTTTTTGAGATTTTCAACTTCTTCTTTTAATAGGATTGGTTTTGGTGCTAATGGTCTGCTGGGTTCTGATAATATAATGTATGGTTTGTAAATAAATGCTTCCTTATCTTAAATAATGCCTTCCTTTTGTTTTTTTAATCAATGATTATTGATTGTAAAGTGTCTTGTTGATATGCTTCTTATAAAGTTTTAATGTATTCATTTACCTTTTTTTCTTCTTTTTCTTTGTATTAATCTAATTCATTGGCTATTAAGTAATACTTGAATATGATGAGATTATTGTTCCATGTCTCCATGAATAATGTTTCTTAATTCTTCAGATATGCTGTAAATATCTCTACCAATTTGTATTTTATAAGTTTCTTCTGTTTGTAGTAAAATAGTTTCAATATCTGCCAACTGATTATTTGCTATATCAGCTAGCTTGACAATGTTCTGAATTTGTAGTTGAATATCTACTATAGTTTCTAGTCCTCAAATTATTTTGGGTATTTCTTTGTCCAGTCTTTTTTTTCTTTGTTCAAAGTTATGATGAGATCTATATTGTTAACAGTATAAGCAACGTAGGGGTTGGGAAAAGAGGAAGCTGTTGCAAATTTGTAAGATATGACCTGGTTTCTTGGTTGCTTGTAATGTTTTGAAATGTCTACTTAGAGTTTTACTCCCCTCTTTTATAGGTTTTATCTTAAAGGTTTTGCCCAATAGTCTTAAATCACTTCTCTAGCATATGGTAATCCTGTTTCTGCTATCCATTGGTCATATTTGCTCCCATATCCCTTTCAGTGAACTAAGAATTGTATGCTATATCCTTGTTTTCTATGATTTTGTACTTTTTTGACTTCATATTATTCTTCCTCATTAATAATGTCTGGTGGTAGTGCTGTTTTCATGTACTATCCCTTAAATTGGTGTTCTTTGCATTGTGTCAGTAGGTTTTCATTGAACACATTATATATCACCTATCCTTCTGGTAATTTTAGCTGAAACACTTCTTGTTCAATATTCTTTGTAATTTCAAAAAGTTTGTATCTTTTTTGGTCTAGCTTCTTTGGAGGCTGTTTCAATTGGATATTATTGGTCTCCAACCACATGTTGTCTCTTTACTTTAGTCTCTGAGAATTTTGCCTTTTCTTGTTGAATTGCTTCTTTATGGCTTCTTTTGTCTTTTATATTGATGTCTTTATCATTTCCCAACTTCTTTGTAGCTCCTCAGGGAAAGTCTCTGGTTTTGGTAACTCTATTTCTATTGTTATGTATATCAATACTGATTTCCTGCCATAGTTCTTGAGATATTTCTAATAGATGAAGTTCTTCTACTTTCTATTTTACTGATATTTCAGGCATGCTTGAATATATTCCTTAATGTCATTTCATATTTATAGCCACCAATAGTTCCTCTTAATTAATTCAAGCATCCTTTGTTGTACTGGATGTTCTACATCTGCTGGTTTGTGATTTTCTTATAGAATTTATTCTCAAATTTTCCAGTTATTTAGAATGTAGATCTTTTACTTTATGTATACCACTCTATTATCTTTTCATGCTTAACTATCTTTCTTTTCTAATTTATTCTACACTTCTTGTTCTCTCATGTTGTTCTTTTGAATTTTCTCCAACAATATGGTTTCTTCTTTTGCTATATGACTGAAGTTCTTAATAAAGCATTTATAGAAATTTGCAAACTCTAAGAAGCTTTCCACTTCTTTTATCTTGGTAGGTGTTTTCCATTCTTTGACTGCCTTGACTTTGTTGTTTTCCATCTATACTTCTCCTTGTCCAACTATAAATTCTAGAATAGATATTTCTTTGGCATGAAAGTTGTACTTTGACCATATGAAACAAAGGTTGTGTTTTTCTGCCATCTTCAAGGATTATATAGTTCTCTCCTCTAATTCCTTCTTGCTTTTGGCTGGTATTACAAATTTATCCATGTAATTTGCCAATATTCTCTTATATAAAAGCTCTTGAAATATACTGTTTATCATCTATTGAAGTATCTCTAGTAAATTGTATAAAGTACATTACTTTGGTTTGAATAGTCCCTTGTTCATTAAAAATGCCACTTTCTATTTGTTGCCTTCTTTGATTTATACATTATTGTATTCCCAGATAAGATCCAGTTTGTTGAAGTATTTTATATCTTTAAGTTTATCAATTACTTTTTCAATTAGTAGTAACAGTGTCTTATCTTTTATCATATGCTGGTTCAACTTTCTGTAGTCCTATACTAATCATAGAAATTTGTTCCTCTTTGGAATATAAAAGTATGGTGCCACATATCTTGGACTTGATATAAACATAATATCCTGATGTTGTATTTTGCATTTTCTTAGGGCATCTTGTAAACCATATTGTTCCATTATTCCAATTAACTTCTGGATTGTACTTGACCAATCAGTCATATTCTAAGAATATGTTCATGCTATTTAAATCTATCACTGCCATGTTGATTTCCTTCATATGTTTGTTGATTTCTAATTTTAGTAGTGCAAACTATATTACTTCTCTATTTTTGGTTCTATCTGTATTAAAAATCTCAAATGATCTAGGCATTGGTTTTATTTTAATCCATTCTTCTTTCACTAGTTGTTTATCAATTCCAGTGTGAATGCATTCTAAGTTGACTAGTATCTTAAGCTATAATTTCTTTCTATTTAATATCTTCATGTTTGTATATATATTGAGTTCTTTTTCTTGGTTGTCTCTCCTTTATAGGATAATATATCAAATCTTTTGAGAATTATTATATACAGAGGTTTATTGTACTGTACCTATTCCAAACCTCTAACAAAACTCTTCTCTTTGTCATTATCTTCTTTGTCTTTATTATCTAACTTATACACTCTAATTCTTCATTTTATGCCCTGATCTGCAGTTCTTTGTGAAGTGTCTTACTTTATCATATTTGTAACACTTTCTGGTCTTTTTTTTTTTTTTTGTTTTCTTTCATTTTTCTTCCATTTGTCTTTAATTTTTTTATTTAAAAATTAAAGCCTTTTTTTCTTTTTTTTTTTTTTTACTCTTTTTTTTTTTTTTTTTTTTTTTTGGTTTCCTACAATTCTTCACCATATGTCTGTAAATGTTATAATTAAAATATATAGGCTTTCTATCTTTATTGTAGTTATTTCTAGATTTCCCAATATCTATGGGTGCTTCTTTTCCTTTATAGGTTATTTCTAATCCTATTCTATAATCTTATCTGCTTTTTATGGATTTATATCTTTGTCCAACCAATGTAATTGCTTATCACATACTATCCAAACACATTCAATATATCTGAACCCATCACAGATAATGCTTATATAAGCTCTGCTTCACCCAAAATATCTACAAAAGTGGATATTCTCCTTCTAGTTTATATATTACTTCCAGTATGGATCAACTTGGTTTCTTTCTATATCAGATCACTCTATTACTGATCACATAACTCCTTATAATCTCTATAGAACTCTGGACTTGATTTCCAAGAACTTGATTATATCCAGAGTAGTTACCTGTATTTTCCAATTCTTAAATAGTCTTAGTACTGGTATTTAAGATACATAGATACTCTGTAATTTCTTAGCTTAAAGATTAACTAGTATAGTATACTGTTATAAGTGCCTATGCTCGAAAGTTTGACTTTCTCAATAATTTACTTTTTAGTATAATTTACTTCCAAAATATGACTATCATAACATACAAAGACACAGCATATCTACTAAAGCCAAGTTTACCTCAGATTCACATCTACAGATATTTTATAATGTTTCCACACTTTTCCAATATCTTCTGTAATCTTTCTGCAAATAGTTTCTTCTTTTGGACATGTTTATTACTTAATACTTATTCTGAAAATCAACCAAACTGTCTTCTAAAGTTGGTAACAGTATACCTTATCACCTTCTGGTGGACTTGTCCTCTAATCACTCTAGGTAGCTCTTCTAAAATATATAACCAGTATAACTAGTAGAAATATAGTATATAAACTGATGCCAAAGGTTGTTTCAACATCTATAATCCACATATCTGGATGACATATACTTGTCAATCTGACTTCTTGAAGCTTATTAATAGGTCTTGGATAACAAGGTGTAAACTGCATCTAACAGACATGTTCTTTCTCCTTCCAAACTTACTATGTCCAACAATAAAGTGAAGATTATTTAGAATTGGCCAGAACTAAAGAAAGTCAAGGATAATCTAACCTATCTTACATAGAAGGACATTTTCTAGAAGTTTGACAACTTCTGCCATGATGCTTTCAACTTCCTAAAGAAGACATTTGCCTCCATATCTATTCTTATATACTAGATCTCCAATGCTTAGCCCATTGTGGAGACAAATGTTTCTGACTATGTTCTCACTGCCATTCTCTCCATTATAGACAAAAATAAAACAGTTCACCCATTTACCTTTCACTCTCAGACTTTTACCTCTATGAAGTTAAATTATGATATCCATGACAAGGAACTCCTGGCTATTTTTGAAGTCTTTAAAATTTGGTGTTATTATCTTGAAAGTCCAGCCTTCCCTATTGACATTGTTACAGATTATAAGAACCTTGAGTACTTTTCCACTACCAAGGTGTTGACTAGTAGATAGGTACAGTAGTCTGAGTATACTTTTTGCAGTTTAACCTTATTATCTAGTTCTGCCCTAGATATCTCAGCACCAAACTAGATGCTCTCACTGGATGATAGAACATCTATCCTAAAGGGGGAAATATTAGATACATTATAATCAACACTCACAACTTCAAACCTATTTTCATCCATGAATAACTTATAACTTTTGTCCAAGCAATAGTCCTACTCTTTCCTTTACTCTATGTAATAACAGCTATTAATTTCAATATTCTTTACCAAGACATTTATATAGCACTTTCAAGTAACCTTATCACTATGAAACACAATTCTGCAGAAGACTACTGGTATACAAACTCTATCAGTCTATTTCTACTTGATAATAGAATTCTATACATATATCCTCCAGTATAATCATGGCCACATCTTAGCTAGCCACTTTAGTCAAAACAAAACACTAGAATTAGTTTGCTATAGATACTTGTAGCCAAGCCTCTATACAAATGTACAATAATTTTGCAAATTTTATGTCACTTACATACAATTCAAATGCCTGTTCATTCTTCATGTGTTTTCCAAGCACAGCATTCCATTTTATATTATCTCTGACCACAGTTCAGAGTTTGTGTTCAACTTTTTCTATTTGCTAAGCACAACTCTAGATATATATCTTTACTTCACTTCAGGTTACTACTTTGAAGGTAATGAATAAACCAGATGCATGAACCAAACTCTAGAGCAATAATTCTGTATATATTGTAACTATCAGCAAGATAACTAGTCTAAACTTTTGCCTCTTGCAGAGTTTTCTTATAATAATACTTCTAGTGCTACCAGCAGTATATTTTTGTTCTTTGCTAATAAAGACTACTATTTTAGTATTTTGATGCACCCTGAACACAATATTGCTTTCTCTTGAGCCTGAGCATGTAACTTTGCCATTGATCTCAATAAATTACAAAGTATACAAAGTATACTTAGAGCTGAAATCTCTGTAGCCCAACAGCACTATCAGAAGTTCATTGATGTATGATATTTCTCTATATCCAGTTTCAAAGTAAGTAATATGGTTTTCATAAAGACTTAATTCTTTAGAATCACCTGGTCTTTTAAAAAGCTTTCTGAAAAATACCTTAGACCTTAAATAATTATCTTGCAGCTTAGTACTTTTGTTATTTACCCTTTACCTCCCAGAGTCTATATACTTCATATATCTAGTCTTATATATTTTCATATTTAAACCAGCCACTTCCAATATATTCTCTGAGAGAACTCAATTTACCTCAGCTTCAGTAATTATTAATGGAGAACCTGAGTATGAAATCTTGTAAATTGTGGACTCTAAGATTAATCAAAGATAGACTTGTAAGTTTCTCTACAAGATTATTTAGCTAGAATATGAAAACACTAAGGACAAATTTGAGTAGCTCTCTACTACTGAACTTACTCATGCTATGGACTTGGTTGCTGATTTCCATATTGCTAACCTTACCAAGCATGATCCTCTTTCTTTGTCTTAATCATCCTGCTGCAAGTTCAACTCTAGTCTCTGTACACTTTTATGGGATTTTATTTTGTCTTTGTTTTCTCATCTTATTTTTCTTCTAATTATCTTAATTGTTTTTTTTGCTTACTTATTTCACTTAGTTAATCAGAAACAAAATAAAACTACATTATAATGATATTCACAAAATAATCTACTTAATAGAAGGTAGGAGATAGCATCTATACTATCTTCTTCTTTTATGGACTTCACCAGTTCTTACTTTATATTGAACATGGTCTGAACTTTTGCCAACTTAGCTGTATTTCTGTCTTATCTCTCTACCAAGTTCTAGAGGGATTTGCTTACTCTTCTACAAATTTTTTAAGTACTTTTTTGATAGTACTTAAAACCCTACTATAAGTAAGACTCATTTTCCTAGGTCTCATTATCAGAGTTGTAAGCAGTGGACTCTATTTTACTCTATTTTGCTTTTCCTTTATTTTATCTTTTGAGTTTCTTTTCTCTTTTCTTTGTTTTCAGACTTAGATAAAAGTATGATATGACATTACACAAGTTACAAGTTATGAAGGTGTGACACATGTCACAGTGTTGTCACATAGGTCATAGTCCCAGTCACACAATAATGTGACACAGAGAAGGTTGTAGTAGGTCCTGGAACAGATGATATCATATAGCATAGTAAGTATATACTTTAGAGTAGATTAGTAGTAATATGTGCACAGACCACAGTCTAGAGATAAGAAAGACTAGTTTGGTACTTAGAACTCTATTGAGTTCTTTTGTGTTACTCAATACAAAAGTAGTCTTTTATCTTTACTCAAAGGCTTAATATTATGACTTAAAGACTTTAGAGCTAATTTATAAGAGGAATCTTGTATTGGGGTTAACTCAATGGAGTCCTTAGTACAAGGTATCTACCTTTATATACTAACTACTAGTGGTCCATACTCAACTATTTCTAGTCTGCTCTAAAGACTATATGTTAGCCATGAGGTTAACATGTATTATACATATTGTATGACATTATTATTCTCAGACCTTCTACTATGTTCTATATGGCTATACAATCATGTGACCATATGATTGTGACATCACCCTAATCCTAACCCTAGATCCAAAATATAAAATAAATCAAAAAAGAGAAAATAAAAGGAAATTAAATAAAAAAACTAAAGTCTAAGCTTCATATGTCTGATACTTAAGTCTCAACATTAGAACTTAATATCCTTTACTAAGACTGTTCAACACAGAACCTTCTCTATTCTCTTATTCTTTCACTATTCTTAACTAAAGATAATATCATTTTTAATCAAGAAGAATTGCTAGGCCCTAAGTATTATTGTGGCAACTACTGGTCAAAATGGCCAATAGACCACTAAGTAGACTCAAGGACAAAGTATCTTGTGGAGATCACAAGAAAACTCAACAAGGAGTCTCTGATGCATTCCTACACTATTTACACAAGATATAGATAGTCTGTGCTAATGATAAATAACCCTACTCTAAAGTTTATGTATCAGCTATGAGTATTTTATGAGGATAATATGCCATAGACATGTATCTTGATGTTACTTCTTTTAGTTTCTTCTGTGATGTTTTAGGCCTCTGACATAATTGTCATATGATACATTATGTGATTATAGTCATATGCTTTTTTCATTGTCCAAAAAATAAAGGGTAAAATAAAAGTAAAAGAAAATCAAAAGAATAAAATAAAATAAAATCAAGAAAATAAAATTAAAATTAAAATAAAATGTTCAAATCCAAGTATATCATAATAGATATAAGGAGTATACTAGTCAGGCAGAGAAATTTTGACTGTCTATGTTGCATTAAAGTCCACTAATACCTTGTAGATATATCACCTTGTATAGACATGTTTAATACTTTATTTATTTATCAGCTCTGTGCTGTTGGTCCTCTTATGACCAGTATACACAGAAGAATGGCAAGTATTTTCAAGACCTTGCCTAGAGTAGAATAGTCTGCTTAGACCAAAATCATTTATATTTTCTTTAAGATAGTAGTCAATAGCTTAAGTAGTTGGTAGATAGTGTGAGGTAGGACAAAAAGAGGGCCTACTAGCAATTACTGAGATTGCTTCAAGTTTGGAATATAAGTCTAAGAGCAAGGCTAGAACTAGCTCCTCTCTATTACCTCTTTATATGTCTTTATCTCCAATACCATCACTCATCAACTCCCTACTCTCTTACAACAATAGCAACAACAACATTATAAGTCAACATGACTTATAACAGATTATCAGACAGTAGCAAGAGTAGTTAGCAGTAATGCAAGTACAGATACAAGTATCATTAGCAGGAGAAAAAGGAGAGGGAGTAATGAGGGAATCCAATACAGGATCTAACATAGAGATAGTCAAGCCACTAGTGTTTAATAGAGAAGCAAGTAGAGCTGTGGAGTTTATCATAACATACAAGTTATATTTGAGAATGAGAATAAGTGAAGCATTGGTAAAAGAACAAATTCAATGGATATTACTCTATATACAGAAAGGATTGGCTGATGTTTGAAAGAAGAATGTGTTGAAAGATTTGAAAACAGAAGAAGTAGAATTTTTATCAGTAGGGAAATTTTTGTTAGAATTAAAACAGAAGTTTAGTAGAGGAGACATAGAGTTACTTAAAGTAGCTGAACTCAAAAAGGTAAAGCAAGAAGGGAGAACTATGGAAGAATTCATACAAGAGTTTAGAAGAGCAGCCTGAGAAAGTGTCATGATATGCTTGAACCCTTATATTTTATTTTGTTTTAATTTAATTTTCCTTTTATCTATTTTCTTTGATTTGATTTATATTTTTCTCTTATTTTTTTTTCCTTTATTTCTTGGATAAAGTGTTACATGACATAATGTCATAAGCCTAGAATCTAGAAGAAGAGGCTAAAAGGATGATATCAAGATATATATCAATAGCATGTTCATCTCATAATATATACATTGTGTACTCATGGCAGACATATGGATATTAGAGTAGGGTTATTTATCATTAGCACAAACTATGTGTACTAATATATATAGTGTAGAAATACATCAGGAACTCCTTGTTGAATTCTCTTGTAATCTCTATGAAATACTTTCCTATTAAGTTTATTTTAGTAATACTATTGGTTTTTGTATCATATGTCAAGTCTACCTATTTTGAAGATATACCTTTATAGAAATGCTGTCATTCCAATATCTACAA
>Ga0157363_1004462_pt1 | contig 12905 bp, 9 predicted proteins | sample AttsexASBM1_FD_111477 | JGI IMG/M metagenome (GOLD analysis project Ga0157363, IMG submission 111477) | Fungus gardens microbial communities from leaf cutter ant in Ribeirão Preto, State of São Paulo, Brazil - Atta sexdens ASBM1 | ecosystem: Host-associated > Fungi > Mycelium > Unclassified ...
CTCATAGTTTGCTTACTTCAGCAAAGCTCTCAGTTGGCTATCTAGTAGTGGGGATTACAAGAGAACTCGACAAGGAGCCCTCGCTGCATTGCTCCTCTATTTATATAAATATAATGTGGTCCATACTACAACAATGTGTCTATCTCATGTCCTATTACTCATCCACCATGCTTCTACCTCAAGGCCACCATGCCATATCCATATGTCCTGATATCATACTCTTTTAATCTCTGTTACCATGTGTGCACCATATGTACATCATGAGGAACCATAGTCCCTTGATGTTATCCCTAACCCTAACTCTAATCTAGACTCCTCTTGATCCTTTTAGACTGTTAGTCCTTCTAGACTGTTCTAGACTCTGTCACATGACTTCAAGGTCACATGCTCTTCCTCCATTGTAGACTAATAATTATTTACTATTCTATGTCCAGCTAACCCTAACCTTAGCCAAAGTCTGTCCACACTCTCGTCTTATAACATTCATTCTCATTTTTTTATCTAAGTCTGGCACTGCTAGCACCAGTTCTTTTGTAAATCACTTCTTTAATTTTCTGAACACCTCTTCCTGTTTCTCTATCCAATTCTACTTCTGATCTTTCTTTACTAGATCATGCAGAGATCTGGCTATCAATGCAAATTCTTTAATAAATCAGCGGTAATAATTTGCTAATCCTAAGAATTTCTGTACATTTTTGACACACTTCAGTGTTGGCCATTCCAATACTTCCTTCATCTTTTCTTTCTCCATCTTGATTCCTTCTAGCCCAATTACTACCCCCAAGAATCCTATTTCTCTCACCTTCTACTTATACTTCTCCAGTTTCACATACAAATCATTCTTCTCCAGCCTCTTTATCACCTCTGCTACCAACTTGTCATGCCCTTCCTTCTCCTCTGTTTCTACTATAACATCATCAATAAAGGCTACTACTTTGTTTGTGTTAATCAAATTCTGGAGCAATTCATTCATCATTGCTTGGAACATTGCTGGTGAGTTTGTCAACCCAAAGAACATAACTGTAGGTTCAAATGATCCCTCAGGTATCATAAAAGCTGCCTTCCACTCATCTCTCTCCTTTATCCATATATTATTATAGCCCCACCTAGGGTCCATCTTTGTAAATACCATCTTTGTACTTATGTTCTCTACTATATCTGATATTGATGGTAAAGGGTGATTATTCTTAATTTGTCCATTCATTTAAATATCTATAGTCCTGTACTATCTGCTTCTTATCATCCTTCTTTTCTACAAAGAACACTGGTGCTGTTTGAGATGACTTTGAGAGTTGGATATATCTTTTCCTCAGTTACTCTTGTATAAACTCTCTTACTTTTTCTCTCACTTTACTTAACAAAGAATACAATTTTCCCTTCCTTGGCACAAATCCTTCCTTCATATCGATTACATGATCCCAAATTTTCCATATGGGCATTCTCTCTGACTATCTCTTGCCAAAGACTTTAACTCACCTGTGGAATTTTTCTGGAATCAACTTCTTAGCTTCTGCCTCTGACTTTGCTGCTTCTTCTTCCTTATTCCAAATATCCCACTCTTCTGCTATCTTCTTTATCTCTATTGTTTTTTCCTTTTTTTGTTTCTTTTTCTTCTTTTCTTTCTTCTTCTCTCGTTTCTTTCCTGCTTCCTCTTTTGTCTCCTCTTCTTTTTGTTTTTGCCACTCTGGTTTTCTCTGCTTTAGTCTCTACTGCTTTTCACACTCCTCTGGGCATTTTGTCATCTTAACCTCTCCTATTTTCCAGTCAATTTTGGGATTATGGTGAGCTAGCCATGGTATTCCCAAAATTACACTCCACTTCTGCCCTCCAATCACATCTATCTCTGTCCTCTCCCTATGTCCTTGATAATAAATATTCACCTCCACCATATGTTCAATTGGTCTCTCTTTATTAAGCAAACCATCCATGTTCCTTACATATATCAGTCTTTCTATTTTTTTTAATTTAAACCACTGTTTTCTTGCAAACTCCAAACTCATAACTAGCCCCGTTGCTCCACTATTCAACAATGCTTCTACTGTAATCCCTTCTTTTGTATCAATTCTCTCTAGTCCTATTTTCATGGTAATTTCTCTTAGAAAGTCCCCCCTGTCTAAATCACACAGAAATGTATTATTTGTTACTCTAGTGAGTATTGCATATCTATTTTTCCTACTGAGATCTAGTTGGGACTCACTAGACCTCCATCCCCATTTAAATTATTGTTGTCATGATCTACCTCCATCCTCCTATTCATTTCTATTTCCTTATTCCTACAATGTCTTGCCTTGTGTTCAAAACCTCCACAAGCATAACAGTTTCTTCTATTTCTATCCATGTCCATGACATATGGGTTCCTTTGAGGAAACCATGCCCCTTGTTGTTGGGGTCTCACCATCACCACATTTGTCCTTTCTACACCTTCTATTGGAGTAGGTCCTATTGTCATCTGCTGTAGAGGCATTTCTTGCCTTCTTTGCCACACTTGTAGTCATGGTAATATTTGTCTCTCCTGATTGTTCAACTTTGGAGCTAGTGCCCCATTGCTCTCCTTCTTTTCTCTTAATCTCTCTTCTTCCCTCCAGTTTCTGTCCAGGGTGATTGTCCTTTTGAACCATTGCTCAATTGAGCCAGGTTGATTCTCTGCCTCCATCAACTTCTGCCTGATCGCTCCATTCATACCCCATTTGAATTCTTCAATTAGATGATGTTCTTCATAACTGCTTTCTCTTACTACTCTCTTGAAATTCTGTACAAACTCTTCTATTGTTCTATCTCCTTGTTCTATCCTCTTTAATTCTGCCACCTTCAATGATTCCTCATCTCCTCCTCCAAACTCTTTCTTGATTTCTGCTAAAAATTCTCCTACTGACTCATATTCCACTTCTCCTGCCTCTAATTCTCCTAGTACATTCTCCTTCCATATATCTGCTGACTCTCCCTGCACATATGATAACACCCACTAGATCTGCTCCTCTACTGCCACTTCCCTCATCTTCATCCTTATGTATAGCCTATATGCTGTCACAAATCCTGGAACCTTCAATGAGGTCCTGTCAAATACTTGTGGCCTTGCCACTTCTGTGCTGACTGCTGTTCCTCCCTCTACTCCCCTTCCTTCTACCTATACTGTTGAAGCCACAATCTGCTCCTGAAGTTGTCTTATAATGGCCAGGTAGTCAGGTTGACTCATTTCATATGATAGTGGTAGTGATGATGATGATGGGATGAGGGGTGTTGGTGTTGGTAGTGATTGCTCCTGAGCCAAAAGAATTGATTCTGCACTGGTCTCAGCTTCTGACTCATATTCTGACTTTGAAATCCTTGTAGGTAATAGCAGGCCCTCTTCTTGTTCTGCCTACACCGTTTACTGATTACTTATCTACTTCTCTACTGACTATGAAGTTGTATCACAATTTTGGTCTAAGAAGACTATTCTACTCTAAGCAGTGTTATAAGAACCTCCGCTGTTCCTCTATGTAGACAGATCACAAGAAGATCTGTAGTACAAGGCTAATACAAGAAAATGGTATGTAGCACATCCACACAAGATGTTATATCTGAAATGCACAAGTGGGCTTTAGCACACACAAACAACCAGAATTCCCTCTCCTGGTTAGTATACCCTTTAAGCCTAGGGCCCGGCTATGCCTTCTTGACTTTGGGTGTGTTATCTGTAGTCGAGGATGATAAAAGAGTGAGTAAAAGAGGGCTTGTGTTGAGCAGTCTTTGAAGTGGTAATCGAGTTCTAATGTTATAAACTTTAAGACCTTAGAGTTAGTCAAAAGAAAGAACCTTGTATAGGGTTTATACAAGAGAACTCAATAGAGAACTCTTTACAGGATTGTCTACTTTTTATACTAAAGGCACATGGTCCATGCTGTGTACTCCTAGCCTACTCTAAACAGCTATGTGTATACCTCAAGGCCAATATGCATTGTGTATGTTGTATGACATCATCCTTCTAGCACCTTATATGCCTTTCTTCTTGTGTCACTCTAACTCTAAGTTCCATAAATAGAAAATATGAAAATAAATCGAAAATAAAATAAAATAAGAAAGAAAATAAGAAAAAACCAAGTCTATACTTTTCGTTCTTGACATGTCTCTAGGATAGTTTGTTAAGACCTAGAGTTGACAAATTGTTGCATTTGGCAATAGAGCTAATGAATTCTTCTTTGGAGAACAGAACTCATTCTGAAGAGTGTTTGTTAGAGATCTTGTTTAATGCTTCAAAGTCAACTTGATGGTTTTGAGCCCTGTTGAATGATGAATGAAAAGCATTCCATAATTCGTTGATTTCTATACAAGATCTATTGTTATACTTGATAGCTTTGATAGTGGATAGCTTTTACTTATTAATCTAGTTTATGAGTTCCCAAGGTTCTCTTTCTTTATTGGAGATTTCTTGGATTTTTAGATCAAAAAATGATTGTTTAGTATTCTTAACTGTTCTCTTAAACTGTTTCCAGTTATTAATGTTCTTGGTCAACCTATATTTTTTGAGATATCAGCTACAATTATTATCTTACTAGCGTTTGGAGTAGTTGGTGATATTGATGACTTTTGAATACTTTTCCTATATTCTTTTCATGGAATGAATGAAAGTAAGAATAATGTTTTCAAGTAAATCAACATTTGATAAATTACTAGTGTCAATTGAACTGATGGCTTTAATAAGTTTCTCAATAAAAGCTTTCTCTTCATTTCTGTCTTTGACAATCATTTGTTTTTTAGTTTGAATATGTTCATTGAATATAGGGATGGTAATAGTGAGAAGAGTGTAGTCTGATATAAGATGCTACTTCAGCAAGATATAGTAATTGTCGAGTTCCTCTTAACCAAATTGAAGAAACATTAGGTTGAGTACTAAATTTGATTCTTGGTTGTTGTCTGAATACCTAGTAAGGACTTGGTTAATAGGTTCAGACAGGCCTAAGTTTGCAATATCAAATAATAAATCACTATGAAAAGAATGAAATGAATAACCAGGATCCTATAAACTATCTTGAATGTTAAAGTCATCTATCATAACCAACAAGTTTTAAAAAACAACTTCAGAATTCTTGAGATACTTTAAGGCCAATTGAGATGAGTCTGAATAAACATTTATCAAGTAGAAAACAAAGTTATTGTTGACAAATAATACAAGAAAAATATCTCTATGATTGAAAATATCCTTGTAAAAAGCAAAATGAAATGATAAAAGTCAGATATTGATATATATGAAAAATATAAGTTCTTTTATTTTTTATTTTTTTTTATTTTCAACAATTTATTATATAGAGCATGTAAACAAACCATGGTAGCTACATTGTAACTATATACAGAACAAACAATATTATATAAAGAGTTGAGAAGACTACTCGAAGCTGATTAGATAATGATGTTTTGAAGTGCAAACACACTCAGGTTAAATTCAAGAAATATAACAAAATGGCTAATCAAATCTTTTCTTAAATTCTAGTATTCATTAAACCATCTGCATTCATAAAGGATATGACATCTTGTTTCAATGGGGTATAATCCACAAGAACAACTAAACTCTTCCTTAGGGAAGAATCTAAGTCTATATTCATTGATTAGGGCATGGTTAATTATTGCCCTTGAGGCTCTTATGCACAGAGAGTTGAAATGGCCAAAGAATTTGAGCCATGAACTGTCTTTGATATATAATAGTTCAATGATATTGTCGTTACTGTCGATAAGATCAAGAAAGTGTTTCCCCTTGAGATCTGACGCTTGGAAAATCATTCTCCATCTATTAGCAATGTTGTCGCATTCTTTTTTCTTGCTGAAATCCCAAGATGATTTGCAAGAGAATAGCGGGATGAGATTGAAAGATTTCATTTCCTTGTCAACTACTTTATGAAGAGGCCAATTGCTATAGCTAGGGCACTTCCAAAATTCGATCACATTCTCTTGATGATGAAAGAAGAAAGATCGAAGCTTGTTAAGAATGGATGCTGCATAACTTTGGAAAGAATGGGAAGTCAGGTTAAAGATCTTTTTAGCAGTGTGAATAAAGTTAGTGACAATGATAATTTTTAAAACATCATTAAAATTTGTGGCCTGGTTTATACTATATCTGATGGTGAAAAGTTCAGCCTTTGTGCTCATGATGTTTACTGCATGGTATAGAGCTTTGATAATAGGTTTGTTGTGGATATAGGTATGTGAGATGGAAGTGGCAATGTTATTCTTAATACTAGTGTCTGTAATGACAAGAGTATGTGAGAAAATGCTCAAAGATTCAATAACCAAGTTGTCCAGTTGCTGAATATGGGCTTTGAAGTTGTTGTCTTTACATTTACTAGATAAATAAAAAGAGAAACAGCTAGAGAAAATGTCAATGACTCTATGTCCAGGGGAAAATTCAAGATGAAAAGAAACAAAGGAAGAAAATACTTCATTGAAATAGTTATTCATATCAACTAATGATCCTTTGATTAATCTACATTGATGCTATGTTAAAGTGCCAAGAGAGAGCTAGTGTTGGTTAAGCAGTAAATTTGTTCTAGGCTCCATGAGAGATTAGAAGATGTGGCTGAAAGGGAGAGAGTGCACTCAGAGTTGCAATCTCCTGCTGAGTTTTTAGAGAATAGGGATGAGGCCTGCAATGGCTTCAATGCCAAACAAAGGGGATATTTTGAAAGCTCCTAATATTCAGATGGCAGCTTTTCTCTGTATTTTGCCTAACATCTTCAAAGGGTAGGACAGAGAGGCTTTGTTATAATACTATAGTTGGAACTCATAGAGGGCAACCAGAAGGATGCAACTTCTATATAGAAGGCGTTTTTGGTGTGAATTCAAACCTTAGACCGAGTTTTCAAGGATTTTCATACACTTGACAGTTAAGATTGCCTTGTTGGAATAAAAATCAATATGTTGGTAAAACAATAGTTTTCTGTCGAATATGAAACCTAGGTATTTCCAGGAATCTCTGAGACACAGAATGGGACCACTAATAGAGAAAAGGTCAAGTGGAGGGGGGTTAAAAGTGCTATGCAATCTTATAAAATGAAAGACTTCAGTTTTTGAGTGTTCTACTAGAAGACCAAATTTTGAAAGAAGATTTGAAACAACATTGTAGCTACAAAAGAGGAGAGAGTTAGATAAGTTAAAGAACTTGCTCTGAGCAACAAAAAGCCCATCATTAACAAAAGATAAAATATAAATTGGAATTTTGAGATTTTTTAATCAATTTTCTAAGATGTGGAAAAAAAACAAAAGATAGAGAGCTGAAAGGATAGGAGAGAGAGCTAAGCTTTGACCCACCCCAACATTTATATTAAAAGATGGAGAAGAAAAACTGTTCCAAAAGTAATGTGTCTTTCTACCAACAAGATAGTTAGAAAAGAACTTGATAATGTATGAATCAAAACTTGCTTTCTCTAGAATGAGAATAAGAAGGTGGTGGTTAAGCAAAGGAAAGAATTGGATGATGTCAAAAGCAAGGGTACTAGTTGAAAGGTTTTTAACCTATCCCATATGAATAAAGTGAGTAAGAGCAATGCCAGCATCCACTGTAGACTTGAACTTAAGCCTCTCTAGTTGACTCTAGTGAATGAAGTTGTTGGAAACTGTGTGAAATTAGAGCCTATCACTAATGACTTTTTCAATTAGTTTTCCCAAAATGTTAAGCAAGATAATAGGTCTGAAAGATTTGGACATATCATAAGATGCTTTGTTAGGCTTTGGGATTACAATGGTTGTTAAAGTTTTGAAGTGGGATGGCTAATAACCTATGTCTAGGCAAGTGTCAGCAATTTTGATTATGTTCTTCAAGCACAACTTGTCCTTGAGTATATATTTGAGGTGACTCCACAAAATTTTATCAGGGCTAGGAGTAGATGAATTATTACACTTAGCAATAGCACTGGTAAATTCTTCTTCTGAGAATAAAACCTAAGTGAAAGATGGAGAAAATATGATTTCATTGAGAATGTTCTCATCAATATGATGATGTTGGGCCATATTAAAGGAAGAGTGTATTGCATATCACAGGTTGTTGATTTCCAGACAAGGTCGATTGTTGTACTTGATCGCTTCAATAGCTAGTAGTTTTTATTTGTTGACCCAGTTTATGAGCTCCTAAGACCCTCACTTTTTGTTGGCTATTTTCTGGATTTTGAGGTTAAAGAATAAATGTTTTGTGTTTTTGACAGTTCTACAGAAGATATTCCAGTCCTCTAAGCTTTTCGACAATCTGTAATTTTCCAGATCTCTACTACAGTTTTCATTCTACCAGCTCTTGGAGTGTTTTATAATGTTGATGATTTTCAAGTTCTTTTCCCAAGCACTTTTGACTGCGTTTACAAAATTATTGACAGCTCTGTCCAAACTAGTTATATCTGACAGGTTGGACATATTGAGGTTTCTAATGAATGTGATGATTGTCAAGTTCACAAATGGTGGACTTAGTCTCTTTCCATTTTATTCTTTATTTTCATTTTCATTTTGTTTTATTTTCTTATTTTTCTATTTTTAGAATATAAGGCTAGGGTTAGATCATGAGATGCAGAGAATGGAGTAAAAGGGTCTAGAACAAATAATGTCATACAACATGAATACCACATGTTGACCTCATGTACTACACATGGTTGTTTAGGGTAGGGTGTACAGTAGTTAGCACAGACCATTAGTAGTAGTATATAAGGTAGACTAGTTTGTAAAGGAATCTCTATTGAATTCTCTTGTGTCACTCCAATATAAGGTTACCTCTTAACCCAACTCTAAGTGCTTTGAGTTATAATAGTAATGTTCTTGATGAAGAATGCTTTTTCTTTGCTACCTTTGATGATTGAGTGTTTGGTTGAGTTGACACTTTCCTCAACAATAGGAATAGCGATGGTAAGAGAGACATGATCTGATGTGAGGTGCCACTCTGAATGTATCAAGTGGTTATCTAATTCATTTGAACCACTACAAAGAAACATGAGATTGATGACCAAGTTTGAGTCATTTGCATTGTTGGAGTATCTAGTTGAAACTTGGTTAGTAGGAATTGACAAGTCTAAATTAAAAGAGTTAGCGATAATAAGAAGATTGTCACTAATAGAAGAATGGTGAGGAAAAGAAGGATCCTATAAACTATCCCAAATATTGAAATTACTAGTCATGATTAAAAGGTTTTGAATACTAGCTTTAGTATTCTTAAGATACTTTAAAGCAGAATGGGAAGAATCAGAATAAATGTTCATTAACCAAAAAACATTATTGTTGTTGAAGAATGAGACTAAAAGAATATCTCTATGGTTAATAACATCTTTGCGAAGAGAAAAGCAAAAAGAAGACAGTCTAATGTTAACATAAATAATGATTCTTAGGAAGTCATTCTCAGATTTAGAGGTTCTAGTGAAAGTTAGCCAGTTAGGGTGGTTGACAACATCAACCAAGGTTTCTTCACAGTTCTGAGAACTAGGGATAAAGTGAATAGTAGACCAAGATGGTTCTTGAATAAAAATAATATCAAAATTAGCATTGACTTCAAGAATGGTGTTTACGATAAGATTGTTTTTTTGAACTTTCTGTGAAAAAATTTTAATATTGCTGCAAATCATACTTTGTTGCTGTTTACAGATGAATGAATTGAAGTATTTCAATTTTCTCAAAGTTTGGAGTATTCTTTAGTATGCCATTCTTTGTTGAATCTGTGTTTCTAGAACGGACACTCAGTAGAGTCAGCTTGATATTCCCTCTTGCAATTTGAACATTTAAAGGAGTGCAGACAAGGTTTGCCCTTCTTGGTTTCTAACCTGGGGGAGTTAGTCTTATCATTAGCTTTGTAGTACCATACAAATTGGCGGTGATGAATGAATTGGTAAGAGCTATTGCACTTTACACATTTGGACTCTTGAATTCTACATACACTGGCTGTATGACTCCACTTCCAGCAGTTTTTACACTGCAGCACTCTGGGATTTATGTTTGCGCCACAAACTATAGCAATAAAGCTGCCAATATCGAATTTCCTATTGATGAGACTCTTGGTATTGGTGCCACTTTACATGTCCCATATATCAATCCAGACAATGGACATATCTGACTTGGGAGATATCTTGATGACTCTTGGTTTAGAGGCCAAGATGATGTTATTAAAGATATGGTTGCTCTTCAGAATTCTTTCTACTTCTTCAAAGGATAACTGGGTGTTGGATTGTTCAGATAGATATGGAATACCAAAAATCTTGAGGTATAATTTTGACTGAGGCAGCCTAGGGGAATCAATTTGATCTATGTTAGATATAGGGAGCTTTTGATACATCTTTCAATCTCTTGAAGGTCTGAAGAACTAGCAATATTGTTAGTGGAGATAACAATATCTTTGTCATCAATATGAATGAAGTCAGCCATAATATTCAACTTGATACTCTTGAGAGACTGATTAATGTTAATTATATGTGCACTGGAATTCTTGATGAGTTTCTTTATGTTTTCAATACTCATAGGGACTATGACTTGTTTGCAGGAGGGTCTTTTGGTAGTCATGTTGATATGTGGTTTGGGTTTGCTGTCACTACTAATGATCTTTTGAACCTGTTCAATTTTCTTGTTCTGAAGGCTTGGAAATGCTTTCTTAATTTTCAAAGTTTCCTTAGCTATATTTGACATATTAGAGTTAGATGAGACTTATGCATAGAATTTCTTCTATGCAGAGATAGGGTTCTTCTTGAAAAACTTGGAGATTTTGTTTACCTTCTTTGGGGACTTAGCCAGAATAGAAGAAGGAAGAGAGAAAACATAAGACAGTTTGACTGAATTTTTTCCTTTATTGTTGGATGGTTTCTTGACAATCTGGAAACTAAACTTGGATTTCACTTTGTTTCTGAATGACATGTTAGTATCATCCACAACTAGACTGTTCCAATATGCTTCGTATAGAAATGAGATAAACCCCTATGCCGCCTTGCCAACATCTTCAAGGTCTTTGATACTGTTGGCCTTATCGTCTTCAATAAATTTGCCCAGGATGTATTTGCACATTCTGATGAGTAAATCTTTGATATTCTTGATATCTGATGCCAAGTGTTTCATTGATCCATGGAGCAAGATGGTCTGGAAGTTACCATTTCAGGATTTGGGGTCCAGAGCCTGATTGATATTGTAATTCAACTGCATGTTGAACATATTGTTGTCATTAGGAGATTTGTTGTTGAGGGCAGGCCTAATATTTACTACATGTTGTTGTTTTGAGTTTGAAGTAAGATTAGCTGCCTTGCTGACTTGGTCATCTTAGCTCTTGGAAGACATATATTCTAGCTATAGGCTGTTAGTTGAAGTAACAGGGTCATTCTTGACCATTCTATCGCTTTCTCTTTGGACTCTAATGGCATAGTCCTCATCACAATGGCTTGAGAACAAAGACGGAGTTCTGAGACAGTACATGCTAGATGTTAAGGAACAACCTCTCACCTTATCATAATTGTCACAATTACCCTTGAAAAGATCATTAACTAAGTCAATGACCATGTTCATATCTTTGGTTGGAGTTATGTTTGAAGCTGTAATTTGAAATACTGAAGTAGAAGATAATTTATTCCCAGTATTTCTAATAGGCGCTACTATACAAGATAGTAGTTAAAGAGAGAAAAGAGATGGTCCAAAACACTGTTGATGGTTTAGTTAAGTTCTTTAATTAAAAGACTCAAAAAATATTCAAATTTTAAAATTACTATATAATTTACTTTATTTATTATTATTATCTTATATAGTAATATCTAACAGAAAAACTATGAAAATAAATTATTCTCTTATAATTAGCTAAATATATTTCAAAGAATATCAATATGAATAAGCCAAGAAGCAGATCCACATTTTCAAGTAGAAATATATTAAAAGTAACATTTGGTTACTTAGATATATCATTAATTCTATATGTTAAATATATGAAAGTTCAAAGTAACAACCCTTTTTAGTTCAGTCAAACTGAATAAGAGAACTTTTAACTCTCATATACATCTCCTAAGTAAAATAGTTCAGTTGATTAAAAAAAGGTTTAAAATTCCACCTACTTATTAATTACACATGTTGAAGATAAAGTGTCTGTTAATAATGTTATTAATAAACAATATAGTCTTGGTATTTCATCAATTTCTTACTTAAACTCTAAATTAGCCAACTCAAATCTCTAAAACAATAATCTCAATCTAATTTCTATGTTTGATATAATTGAAAAATCAGCAAAAAATATCAAAAACATTATTACTTTCTTAAATTGTATAACTTCTTTCATTAATAAAAGAAACTATAAAAGTAGATGGGACAAACTCAAGACAAGTAATTACAATCTAGACAAAATATATTTTCTCAATTCAATAGAAAAAATATGATCAACAACAAATTACTTAGTAACAAATCAAATATCAAGAGGAAATATATCTTAGTTAAATTTTCTAACTTATTTACTTCATCCAATTTCTTCTAAATTATCTAAAAAGGAATTGAGTAAATTTAAATTCTATAAGAAAAAGAAAGAAAAAACTATTACTCAATAATCTTATATATAAACATTTTTAGCTAATATCAAGGAAATTTTGAAGATTAAAAAAAAAATTCTTTAATTATTAAACAAGAAAGTAAAAAAAGTCTACAAAACAATTATCAATTCAAGCAAGCCTAAACAATATATAAATATAATTACCAAAAGACTATCATAAAAACAAATTATTGTTTCTATAAACAGTAATAATATTTCAGTGTTGATTTCATTTAGATTGTAATTTCAAACAAAGTTACTTTACTATTGTGGCAACTACTAGTCATAAAGACCAATAATCACACAAGGCAATAAATCTCTCAGTAGGATATCAAGTAGGAATCACAAGAAAACTCAACAAGGAGTCTCTACTGAATTGCTACACTATTTATATAAATTACACATGGTCCATGCTACTAATAATTAC
>Ga0157363_1004463_pt1 | contig 12905 bp, 5 predicted proteins | sample AttsexASBM1_FD_111477 | JGI IMG/M metagenome (GOLD analysis project Ga0157363, IMG submission 111477) | Fungus gardens microbial communities from leaf cutter ant in Ribeirão Preto, State of São Paulo, Brazil - Atta sexdens ASBM1 | ecosystem: Host-associated > Fungi > Mycelium > Unclassified ...
ATTGTAAGTTTCGATGATTTGAAAATTGTGTAATTTTGAGCAAACGGTTCCCCAGTTTTTGTTGAGTAGTGTATATTAATTAATGTATTTTAAAAATATAAATATAATATACAAGTTACGCAAAAATATTACGTAAAAATATTTAATTCGGAGAGGACGAACATGTACGAAAATAGTAAATTGTGGTAGAAAATCTTTTATTAATGCAAATTAAAAATGCAAAATCTATAATATGCATTATGTATATATATATATATATATATATATATTTATAAAAATAATACTTATAATAGCTTCTTAAATTTTTGAAGCTAGAGAAAATCGATTCAAAATTTTACGATAGATTTAAAAAATTAAGTAAGAACATTGTGTGCATGCACGTTGTTGATTGAGCAAAATTAGAAAGCGTCGATGACTTAATGGCACAACAGCGAGGAGTTTCAATGCAATTAATGTATGTACGTCTCATCTTCTCGACAATAGGTGGCATATTGATTACAATACGTATATCAGAGTGTGAATAACAAATACGCGTGGTTGCATGTCCACCTTTGGGCACAAATACCTTTCATTTTAACGTGTAAGCGTGCAAGCGATTTGTAATATCCGGTGTAATAAATCGGTCGCGTCTTTAAATTGCTGTAACGGAATTTGCATCCGCCGTGTCATTACGGAATGCACTTTGCTATCAAAGAATGCAGATATCCTTGTAATAGAAGTCTCATTGGGATACGTATATGAGCTATCAAAAAAGTGTTGAAGGTGTTCGTTATTGAAATACCGATAAATACTAATCGAGCTTGCTAAGCGAATAATTTTGTTTTTTTCTTAATGACATTGTCGAGGAATCTTTTCGCCGCAATATAACTTCGCACCTGATCCCTCGATGGAATGTAGAATAGTTGGGCGTCTATAAAATCGAACGATTGGTCTATCGTGGATTAGTTTGTACGCGCCTTTCACCCAAGCAGCTCTTAATTCAAGAGAAACGAGAAGAAGAAGGAGCAGAAGGAAAGGCGTATAAGGTGCAATCGCTAGGAGCGGTCGTTCTACGCGCAATCAAGGACTGTGTGATATGCTTTTATCATGACGTAACCAGTTTGTAATGCGCAACTGTCTACCTCTTACACAGAATCTTAATGTAACTGTAAAGTCGGTCACAAAACTTTAGTACTTACCAAAATGACGATTCCTTTGCTCCAAAACGATTTCGCCTATGTAACAATCGTATTCTGTTAGGAAAGATACACCAATCTCATGCACAGTCTTTAAGTTCGTTAGATAGATGCTATAAAAAGAACAATTAATTGTAAAACCAATAATTATCGTTAAAGCTAATTCATGATCAGTAATTCGTAGCTTACCATTTTTTCCATTTGGCGTTCATTCTGATCGAATCATAGGGCAGGATCGATTTTAAATTACCATTATTACCCAGGATTAAAATAGGATTTTTGTTAGACTCGTTCGATGAAGTAATAATCTCGGATTCTGTATAAATGATGATCGCTTGGATGTCTTGCTTCAAATCGATGTGAACTAGGAATAATCTATAACAATTTATATAATGTTATTTATTGATAATTATTGACAATATTAGCGATTGTTATGTTTTAACACAAATAACATATTTTTTTACAAATTATTATTCTTCAATAGATATATTCTCACCTGTGATATAATCTATGATCTCTAGTAATCAGCTTTAGGCATCCACCACCATTGTAGGAGAATTGATCGCAAAACTCAAAAGTATTAATATCGATGGTAGATAATTTATCTTCAAACTTGATTAAGTTACCACAAACTCGTATAATGTTCTTTCTATTTTCGTAGATACGTTCTATTCGGTTTTCTTTCTTCTCGCAAGTTTCGTTGCTTTCATTATTTTCATCTTCAGTAAGGATTCGTTGTGTCGATCGCGTAAATTGCAAATGTGGCACAGGAATTGTCAATTGTAGTTGCTGCATACGTAAATTGTAAAATGCTTTTTTCTCGGGCGTGTTTTCGCCGTTTACCGTGTACGGTTCAAAATATTCCTAAACAAATGAGCATGCAGATATAAATTAGTTTTAGATACCATAAATATTTTAACACAAAAGTTTAATACTTTTAATTAATTAAATAAAAAATCTTATTTATTATTCAAATTTACCTCGCCATTATAATAATAGCAAATACCAGCACCTCGACAGAAGGAAGTTTTAAATGTGTCATTCTCAAAAATAGGAACGTGTACATATAAATAAGGGAATAACTGAGCCCAGAATAAATTTTCTAAAATTAGGAAAGTATTTGGACCAAAGTACTCGTGTGTCCATCCAGGAGCGAATATAGCAACTGAAAGCCCTTTTTCCCGTATTAAATTTAATGCCTTAAAAATAAAAATATATATGTTTTCTTATTATCTGAATATTTATTTATCGCATATTATAAAGTAATGATAGATTTGTAATATGTAATAAAAGTAAATCTATTTACATATGCTGAGTTAAAGCCACCTCCGCCTGGACATCCTCTTCCCCAAACATCTAATCCAACATAAATATCCTTAATATCGCGATCTAATTCCTTTGCAAATAAACAACTGTTGCTCAATCGCGATTCTGTCCAAGTATAATTTAAAAATATACCATCACAATGCAAGAAAAATTCTCTAAAACAGAAATAATAATTATTAAATTATATTGATTTAAGAATTAAAATATTGATATAAAGAATATTACTTGTTATTATCATTGAGTTCATTTTGCCAATTTAATTCACCCTTATTGGTCACACTATCATACCAGATAATTTCCGAATCTTCAATCTCATTGTGAATAGTTTCTGTTAGGTATTTAATGAAATAAATTAAATTATTAATATCTTCTTGCTTAATCTTATTTTCAATATTCAAAAGCCAGCCTTCAAATTGATAACTTTTTGCAATCATTACTAGAGCGTCTGCAAATTTTCTTGCATCTTCTTCCGACGCAAGAATTGTATCCCAGGTATCATTATTTCCTTCCGTAATCACAGTACCCAAAACTTTTACACCGTGATGATGAGCCGCAGTGATCCATCCATAAGGTGGGATAGTCACAAAATGGTGACTAAAATATACAAACGTATCGACAATACTCCAGTGGTAAAATACATAAGAATCATAAGAGGTGGAACCTTGTAGGAATCTGTAAATACAAAACAAATACAGATATGATTATAATTCACGTATGCATTTACTTAAATTGAGATATTTTGTAAAATTACCTGTCTTCGAGATAACCACCTTTCATATCGTGACAGACTAGCGTTCTGGGTTGTTCAGCTCTATCCACTCTTTCCAGCGGAACTTTCTGTGCAACAATATCTGAACCTCGGTATACATAATCCACTGATTCTGTAATATATACCAATGGTAGTTCTATCAATCTACTGTCCAAAGTATCATACAATTCTGCCAATGTATTAAAAGGCAGTAATTCTTTTACTTCATCATTCCTTGCCATCTCAGTGGTTTCTGATATGCTATTGTTGCTTTCATGGTTACATTTCAGTTTTCTGATAATAAACTGTAACATATAATGATTCTTCCTGTTGTGTAGCTATCACCGGAAAGTACATATGGTATGATAATCTATTTTAGAAAAAAATAGTTCATGGTTTTGATAGCATCACTACTCTGTGGTGAAATCACAGTGCCAATTATCTAATCATTCGATACCATTATCTGCTGACAATTATCATGTAAGATGAATGACAGTCAAGAAATCTGTGATAACGTAAACAAAACGTAATAGTTGTTAATAATTAATTATCAGAAAATTCGAACAAAATATTGCAGCGGATTGTCATTAACTTTATTAATTAGTATTAAATATTACAATATTTTGCTCAATATTTTCATGTCTTATCAACATCTGTCACTTCATAATTAAATTAAATATATTATTTTACGAATAGCAAATTTTTTTTCGATTATTTGCTCGATCAGTAATAAATTTAATCAATCTGCTATCATATTTTGTAAACAGATCCTATTATATTTCTATTGATATTGTATAGTTCTATTATAGTTCTTCTAAAATATAGACATTTTGCAAAAATATCTATACAACTTCAATTCTGTCTGATAGATTTGATTGTAATGTAATTTCTATTACTTAATTATTATTAGATATTTAAAATATATCTGAGAAATTAAATAAAAGTAATAATTAGAAAGAATTAAGGGCTGACGAGAATCTAGTATGGTTTTCATTATCCAATCTACATTATTAATTACATTATTAATAAAGTTCATTTTAATATATAAAATTATACTTTTTTTGACTTTTTTTAATTTTGAGTTATCTTCAGCAAGTCAACAAACATTTAAAAATATATAATCTCACGCTTTTGATACATACAATGCGCGATTAATTTTGAATTTAAAAAATATAAATATATGTCGGAGTCACAATCTCTCTCTAATGCAAAAGTATAGTATTTTTAATAAAATTCTTTCATCTAACAAGTCTTTCATTAAAAATTATCTAACTTATAGAATATATCAAAATAATTCCAATTATTCCAAGTAATTTTTGTATTAATGGTACGATTTATAAAATATCTTTAGCTTCATCATCCAATAATTGATAAGATTTTATATATAAATTATCAGATTAAGGTGTATTTTATTATAAATTATGGAAAGAAAATAAATCTTAATATGTGTCATATTTTTATTTGAATTTTATGACATATTAAAATCTATATGATAAATATATTTATAACATATTACCAACACAATCTATTATATATAATACGCATGATATAAAAGTATATATAATACGCATGATATAAAAGTAAAAATATAAAAGAAGCATCATTCTAGAGCATGCGTAGTCGCTCATCCAACATGGTGAGTTAATAAAAAAATTTGCTCCAGTGACGATAAAAATTTAATTAATTGTTCGTTTGAGTTGTTTTGTTATTTTACCACTATTATGTGTAATAATACACCGTATATTCTTACATCACAGGATACATATCAATAAAGGTTAAATCACTGATATAGAAAAACTTGAAACTTGTATTGCTTGTATTTTACTCTGATTTTATCCATGTGGAATTCGTTCACTAGCGCCTCGATATGTACAAAACACGTGTCTGTACATTGAACTACGTAGTCATATCCGAGTGAACTTAGTCGATATGTCAGCTAGTTACATAATAACAGTTAAAAAATATTTAATTTATTCAAAAAAAAAATTCAATTACATTTTAAAATTCTAATTACATTTTAATTCTAATTACATTTTAAAATTTCTTTATATACAAAATATAATTAATTTTATACAAAAATTTTATTTTATTAATTTATGTCGGTTAATTATAAAATAATTAAATAATTAATTAAAAATAATTAATTAATTAGAATATTTTATCATCTAGATAATATTTAATTCTTCTTGGACTATGTACGTAATTAACGTCACAGATTGATATAATCTAAATGACAAACCTATTTAATTATACTTCAAAAGTCTTCATACGAAATATAAATAGTTTTATAAAAACTAGATTTAAGATTAATATTTAAGATTAATATTTAAGAAATTATTAATTGTTGGCTAAATTGATACGAATAATCTATCTCGTTCGTATTTAGTAAAAGAGTGCACATGAAAAAATGCATGAAGTAGTTGCTATTGCCATACGCAATAACAACTTGATACACGAAGCATGTATAATATAATTTGTTTATTTGAACAACTTGCTTAAATTATGTGTGATTTAAGTAACGATTTCGTAAACGCAACAGAACGCGCAGTGCATCGCAATAATAACAATTATCAAAACCAAGGCTGCGTGTCAACCTTTATTGCTCATCTCGAAGTAATTTAACGTTTGAAAGATTATATATGTGATTTAAAAAGGAAAATTTTAGAGTTTTGAAATGCTTTAAAAGGCTTTTTGTATGGAACTTTCTTTTATCGTTATATGTTTAACGCATCTAATTTTATATATATATATATATATATATATATATATATATACAATATTATAGAATAACATTAGGATTATATTGAAAGTAAATCATTATATTTTTTCTCCTCCATTTCAACTATGATTGTTTTGTCAATTAAAATCGGGATTATCGTATTTGGGACTCATCAATTTTATTTAAGATGCCAGTTTACAAGTGTCAGTATGAATGCATAAAATAAAAGGTAATTCCTTTTATATATATATTCAAAATATTTAATAATAAGGCTGATGTTTTCTGTGGCTGAAGTAGTATATACTTTTGAAACTTAAAGTGAGAATAGGTATATATTTGATATTTAGCAAAAGCGAGAAAGAGTGCAAGAATAAAAACAGATCTAATATACATATAATGTTACGAAGAAAATAAAATAAACAATATATATATATATTATTGAAAGATGGTAAAATATAAATATTCACATATGTGTCATAAGATCTTTCTTTATTTCGAATACAATTTTTTTGTGAAGACATGTGTATAATCGCAGGAACACGATACAGATACAATTCCACGTAAGATAATTGGAAGACGTACGAGATCATTATTCAAGTGTGAACAAAAGCAAAAAATAATAGATGATCTATTTATTTTTATTAAAATGGTCCCGCGATGATGTGCCACTTTCTTGCGAGGAATTTTCTAAAAGATTTACAGGTTTCCATACAGAAGGATACCATACACAATTATAAATTCTGTCAATAAACTTCTAAACAATTATTTAATAAAAATTAGTTAATAAGGATGATAGAAAGAGTTACGAGTGAGATGGTATTTATTATGAAGATTGTTCTCTTTTCCGACAGTTCTAATTTAAATGTCGTACATCACAAATGATGAGATATAAAAGAAAATTGTAAAAGAAGGTAAATTTAGAATTCTTAAATTGTAAGATGCAAGTTCAAGAAGCAGCTAAAATTCTACTAGAGATCGTATGTGCAGCAATTGATAAATCCTAATCAAAACATTTTCGTTTTATAAAAATAAAAATGATTCAAGTAACAAATAATTTACATATTTTAAAACTGTAATTTTAGAGCATCGTTTCTTTATTTAAAAAATGTGATTTTCAAGTTTTTATCATGAATTAATTAAATAAACATTATTCAATCGTCAAAAGTGAACTAACTTTATAAAAACTTTATAAAAAAAATCTTCAAAATTGTTATAATTAAAAAATAGTAGTTTAAAAAAAGTAACAGCTAAAAAAGTAATTTTTAAACGTTATAAAATAATAAAAATGACATTTGATCATATTAAGAATACATTTTTTCAATATTTTTTATTTTTGATTTTTAATCAATAATTTTCAATTAAAAAAATAGTTTGAAAAATATTTTCGTTTTTCTGGGAAATTTTATTTGTTTAGTTGTCACTTTTAAAGTAAGGAAGCGACATGTTTCAATTCGATTAAAACATTTTATTATATTTTTATATATTATATTTTATATAATAAAATATTGACAGAATTTATATTGAGATTTTATACTATGGTTGGTTTGGTTACAACGAATTGGAGATTGTCAGTAATTAGAAGATATTTTGTAACTAATTTTCAATTATAACTAATTCTTGCATAGAAAGATATTCAAAAATATCATTTCCATAACTTTCTATTTACGATCTTTTTGTAACAATGTAGAATTATTATCGAATATTTCATTCTAAAAAGAATAAGCAGAAACTGATACATATCTGTAATACGTTTCTGTAACGAAAAAGATAATAAATAATAAAAATTAATTTAAATATTACAACTGTTAATTTTTGTTCATGCAAGAGATAATGAAAAATTTTTTTAAATGCATGAAAAATTGTTTAAAATTGTTTAAATTGTTTAAAAATTGTTTAAATATTTAAATTGTTTAAAAACGAATATCTAAGAAGTTTTAAATTGATTTCAGAGAATAATTCTGCAAAGAATAATTCTTTAATTTAGGGCAACTATTTTCTTATTTATTTAAATTTTATTATTCGACATAAGATTATCTACTATTTAAAAATTGATAAAGACAAAGGGAGGCGAAATCTAACTTTTTTTATATTTATCCATTCCTCAATTGTTAAAAATAAATGTTGAAAAATAAATTTGTCATTTATATTATAATTCTAACTATCAAAATTAATAACAGTAATCAGACATTCCATCAGAGTTCTTATGAAAGAACAATTCTCCGATCTAAATTTGTAAATTTGTTAGACAAAATTACCTTCGTGATGTATATATCACATTAGAGATTACTAATTATCTAATTTAATTATCTTTAATTATACAATCGATTTCTTTTTTGTCATCGTCGCAAAAGTACATAATTATACAGTTCTATCACTTTCACATATTGCGTGGGTTCCACGAAAAAAAATATTGAATTCGTTATCGATATGACTTACATTAAAAAATAATTTTCCAATACGATAAAAAACATTCTGGAAATATCCTTCATATATGTTTAACAAAGTCGCTTATAAATTACTACATCGCTATCGTCTATGCAAAAATGGCACTCAGACTATGCGACTATTTTGTACGCATATCCACGAGCCGTAAGAAATATTTTCAACTAGCTAGGGAGTATTTACAAAACTGAACATAAAAACAGTGTTTACAAAAGTAAACATCGCGGTTTATACTTATATAAAACTGTAGTCGAATACAATCGAACCTCCGTATTCTTATTATCTCTTAGCACCTCTGTAACTTTAAGTCTTTAAACTTTCATATTTTTTAAATTTTCTCTGCTGATTTTTTCTCATTATTTCACATTAGCCACACCTGCCTAGGATAAAAATGTCGTTATGCACATGATTAAACGATATTTTCATTCTATGCATGCTATTATGTGAGAGTAAGAAAATTGAGGGCGAGAGTTAAGAAGAGAAAGGGAGGTTATTTGGTCCTGACATGCTAAAAATATTATCTAACTGCAATCTTAAATGCATATTATCATAATACAGGTTATATGTGGTATTATTTCTTTCTTAATACTTCAGTTTTTTTAGTATATCATATGATTAATTATAATTAAAATATTATAATTATATATTATTCTATATATGTGATATAATATAATGCTATAATAGTAAATATCGTATATAATTATATAATTATACAATGTGTTTGATTAAGTATATAAACTTATTGTTAGTTATTTTTTTAATAATAGAGTTATAATCAATTCTTTCAAATAAAAGATATTTCGTTTAAGAAGATTTATGACTTCAAATAAAAGTTTTAAATCATTTTAAAGAAATGCTTTCAATGGCAGTTTTATCTTCTTAGAATAATATTCTATATTTTGTAAGATATTTTACGATAAATTCAATAATGTAATTTTATTACGATAAAATGTAATTTTTCGATAGCTGTTCATGAGATATTGTTACTTATGTCGTTTTTTTAGTTATGAGAAACAAAATATTTCTAGTAAAAGTTTTTACTAAAAAAATTATTTAAAACTTTTGTTTAAGTCGTTGTACAGATCTTCTTAAACAAAATAATTTTTCAAAAAATTTTCTTATCTTCTTTAACTCTATATTTATAAAAAAAATAACTGAGTACATTTAAATCAAACATATTGTATTTGTATGATATTTATATATATGATACAAAGTATATATTATATATAATATATATTGTGCATATATTGTGGTATATATTAAATGTTAGGAGTTTTGTTAAATGTTCTTTTTCTTAGCTCTCTTTCTGTGATTTTTTTTCACTTGACTACGTTTTTCGTTCAATCTCTTATATTATGTAAACTGTTGCAACAAGGGATTTTCGTTATTATTGGCATTGTTCTATCATAAATATGTAAGATTATATAATGACGGTATACATCATTTCACATATATGTGTACATATATGTGATATAAATTACACAATCTCCACTATTTGATTATGCATCTATTAGGATATGAGGTATGACGAAGAGTATTGTTCAATCTTTTACGTTGTATTATTGTGACTAGTAATGGCTAAGCTCATTTTCAATAGCATTTCTCACATGTACATAAGGCGGGCTGACGTACATGTGTTATGATTAATTTATAGGCCGTCGTCTACAAAAACATTCTTATATCGAATCTATACAGACACGAATTTTCTACTTGCTGAATTAATTACTAGACATACAAATTGGATGCAAATCGAATAAATTAAAACGAAGAAATTTCATATATTACTTAAACAAAAAATAATAAGCTTTATTTTTTACAATTAATAAAATGGATCAGGCCTGTCCAATATGAATCGCGGAGTCAAAACGTAAAATCATTGATGCAAAAAATGTAATGTAAATAAGATTTCATGGACTGTAAAGTATCATATTACTATAGATTAATTTAGGCTATGTCTAGACAAGTTTAGAAAGATAGCCTTTTTCTTTAAAAGGAGTTTTAAAAAATAACCATTTTTTGCTAGACGCGAATAACGATTGAGAAAATTATACAATCAATGAGTTTGCTGTGAAAAAAGCGCGTAAAGTTCAAATATAAAAAAATAAAATGTACGCATGTACTGTATGCGTGAAAGTAATAAAGCTAAGCTATTTCCTTGCACAAATCTTTTTTTATTCGTTATGAGCATACGATTATTGGAGAATTGAATAGAGGCGGCAAGGATTTCACTACCTAGGGACGGCAAAAACCTTAAGCCGATTCTGATAAAATGTTGATAAGCGCTCAGACACGTATCGACTCTTTACAGTCTCCGAAATCTTATCCATATTGATTTTTTTGCGTCGATGGATTTACGTTTTGGCTTCGGAGCTGAAATTGGATAGGCTTGAAATAGTTGGATATTAATTTATCAAAAGATTTTTATATAAAAAGTATTTAATCTACTTGCATTTCGGAAAGAAAAACTTTAAGGGATTAGAGGATATCTACGTAAAATATATTTCTTAGAATAGGCTCTTTTTTCTCACTCGTTGAAAGTTTTGTAAAAAAAAAATCTAGACTAGTTATTTTAGGACTATGCCTTCTACGCCGTTTTGATTTTATCCATGACGTATATGACAAATAATTGAAGGCACATCCTTGATCGAAAAAAAAAAAAACAATTCTTCCTTATAAAACAAAAAACGATCATTCTTAGTGTCAAAAATTGTCAAGCGAATTCTCTAATTCTATAATCTCGTAACCAAAATATTTTATTATTTAAAAAGTCCGAGATTATATTTAAATAAATATTAAGAAGAGTTTGATATAAATGTTATTCAATTATTCGTGCTGATCTCAATAAACTATATAAACACCAAATCTATATACTTCTTACTTTTTTTTCATTCGATTTCGATAATCCATTCGGATTCATTCGAGAATCAATCTACTCTCAAGGATCTATTTTCATTTGCAAATATCTGTTCACATTTGAATGGTTTTTGAAGTTGCGTTTAATTAAACGAGAAGTTAGCCTTTCGGCAACGTTAATAATATCGCAGCAATCAGAACTGAGCAAGTTTATACGACTCGTTATCAGACACTTTAGAAATTTTCGTCGATATCCCAATTCCGCACTAAGTTAAAAACTTCGAAATCGCCGTCGGGTACCTCGGATTTATCAGGTGCAACTAATATCTCGGGTCGCAGTGCCACGCAGTCTTTTGGCGAGCATTCGATGCGGCCTTCGGATCCGCAGCTGCATTCGACGCAGTTCCCGGTTGAATGTGGTAGTATCTCACCCTGTCGATACTCTCTCCCTATAATTCAAGTTTCATGGTATACGAATTTTGTATAAAAAGGCCGGAACCGCATATATTCATATGAACGCGCAGCTTTTATAATACATAAAAGAAAATATAGGCTTTTAAAGTATATAAAGGCTCACGCTTTTATCTTGCGTCGAGATACTATGAATATTAAACGTACTATTGTGTGTACTGAGATGATGTAGAGTACGAGAGAAGTAAATTTTAAAACAAAATTTTAAATCTTCAAACATTTATATAATAATTATGCTATAATAAAAACAATTTGGAAAATAAATAATACAAAAATCTAGAAAGCTATTAAAATTAAATTAAATAAATAAGTGTAATATATTTATATATACATATATTATTTCATAAAATAATATATATTATCTAACAAAAACTCTCTTAAAGGGTGATATTCATAGTCAGTTCTTATATTCAAGATCGTATTAACGTCTTAAGACATTATTCAAGATGATCTTGAAGAATCGACTATGAATCTAAGATTTATTAAATTGAAATATTACGATAATTAATTAGAAAGAATAAAAATTAATACCCATCACAAGGCAAATGATCGGTACAGAAGGCGTTGTGACTGACAAAGTGATGTTAATTTCTATGTGTCCTTGCTGGCTGACTGACGAGTCAAAATTTCCGGAAGCCTCAAAATCTTCCATAATGTCCGTCCTCATTTCCAGAGATGAAGTGTAATTGCTTTCCACTGTGGTCGATCGCGGAGAAGAGCCAAGCGACGAGACGATGTTCGAATTATAATCTTGCCACCAACAATAAACTTCACCGACGACGCACAGGCAATGTGAATTCGAGTCATACGACGGTATCTAAACAGCAAAAGGACACTTTTAGGAAAAGAGTTAATGGAAAAAAATATTAAGAAAAAAATGTTTAGTTTGCGCAGAAAATTGGATCTTTAAAATTATCCGTTTGAAACAAAAAATTCACGAAGATATTTGATTAGTATGAGTGTCGCAATAGTACGTACCAAAATTGTCAATAGATAGCAAATTACAAAATCATACGCGTCCAAAATTTAGGTATCAAAATTACAATAAATGTTAATTTTTTTGATAATTTTATTGTATAAAACGTATGAAATTCTCAACAAAAAAATTTGCTCGAGGTACGTAGCCAATCATGTGTAAAATAATTCCTGAAAATTTCAAATCGATTAATTA
>Ga0157363_1004464_pt1 | contig 12899 bp, 6 predicted proteins | sample AttsexASBM1_FD_111477 | JGI IMG/M metagenome (GOLD analysis project Ga0157363, IMG submission 111477) | Fungus gardens microbial communities from leaf cutter ant in Ribeirão Preto, State of São Paulo, Brazil - Atta sexdens ASBM1 | ecosystem: Host-associated > Fungi > Mycelium > Unclassified ...
AGAAGGCCAAATGTTAACGCTTTAAAACCACAAAAAGGCGGGAAGATATATAAAATTTAAATTGTTATTTCGGTTGTATCAAATCTAAAGCTCAGAACTTTTTTGTACACCTAATATTTTATTGAACTTAGTAAGGAAAGGAAATTATAAGAAAACATAAGATAACGATATAATTACCTTTTGAAGACTACCGGGATTCAATTGAGTTTTATCGATGATCTTAATGGCTACTTCCTTCCCCGTGGGTACATGCTTAGCAAGTTTCACCTTGGCAAAATTGCCTTTGCCAATGGTCTTCAGTAATTTGTACTTGCCGATATGAGGTTCCTCAGAGGTTCGACTCCTCGAGGAGAGTCGACCTCCGCTACTCGACACCCCTACGCCATCCCCCGTCTGTAACACAAAAAATCATGATCAATGAGCAAATAAAAATCAAGTAAAATACAGATAATGTTGCTGTTAAATCAATGTATACAAAGAAATTTTTGTTTCTGAATGAAAATCGCAAAAAGTAGCGAGTTGTTCTAACAAACGCATAAATGTCAAAAATTTTTTATTTGGTAAAATTAATTACAAATAGAACAATCTCGATTTATTCATTTTCTTTCATTGAGACTTTATGATTGTAATATCAATTATATTAGTATATTTTATATTAGTTTTATATTAGTATTATATTAGTATATTTCAGAAATCAAAATCAAATCATGAATATAGTTAATTACTAGATAAAACTAGTAAAGACAATACAACATATATGTTTTCTTTACTAGTTTAATATCTAAAATATAATTGATGTTATAATTATAGAATTCTAATAAGAATAAATCAAAATTATATATATATATATATGTATAATTTATTCCTAATAAAAAAAAGGAAGGGGATATACATATATAATATAATTAAAACTAAAATAATAGACATTACTGCACAAAATATGAACGAGAAACATTAAATTAAAAGTTATTCATAGATTTACATAATATAATGCATAATCTAAATAAATTCAATAATTTAGAAATTATTTTAAACGCTATAAGTATATCGTGCGTACTAATTTATTTCGAGAAACGGGAGAACGCCGTGCAAAGTTGCGTCGTAAATAGCCAACTATTTCAGAAACTTAGGTCGCATCTCCGAGCGCGGCGTTTAAAGTCATGGAATGAGGCACGAGAAATACGGGGCAAACGCTCGTTAAGAGCTCAGCGCACATTCCTCGAGAATGCTACATCGCGAGGAATATCACGGATCTCTCTCTCCCTTCTCGCACAATATCGCATTTATTTACGCATACGCACATGCCTGCGCGGCCGCACTTGACACTTCCAGGCACGGCGGCGGCCATTGTCAATGGAATTAATTAAAGCTTGTTAAAATACACCAGATACAGATTGTTCCGAGTGAAACACGTTGGACTTTCGTATTAATTGCGAGGACAATCGTTGCGTTACGTTGACGTTGCGTATACGATTTTTTACTTCTTTTCTCTATACCAATAATAAAAGAAAAAAGAGAAAAGAAAAGAAAAACGGCAGAATATTGATGTGATAAGCGTATTTATGAAGAAATCGAAGTATTTAAATGCGTTATGTTCGCAACCAGTCAGATACGTGCCTTTGAATTGAAAGAGGCATCAAGAATTTGAAATAAAAGCTGTACTTAGGTAAAAATATATTATTTATACGCAAATGTAATGAAAAGCAAAGAAAAAAAGAGTAATCAGGACAACAATTTAATAATAATTTCACAGGATTTAGATATTACCCGCAAGAAGCCACGTGTGACCATCTTGCGCGAGTTGGTGGTGGCCGCAACTTTAGAAGCCGCCAGTTTGACTATTTGTAAATCCCAATTAGACAATCGATGGACGCCGGATCGATGTCGGATCCGACGGTAAACTAGTTCTTCGTGCTCGCATGCGCACGATTTAAACCGTCAGTAGATTAGTTATTCTGTCTGACTGCCGATAACACGAGAATACGCCGAAAAAATTCAACATGGCAAGATATAGATCGTGGATCTTCATACGCGAGCTGTTATATTATGCTCTTTGATCACTGTAATTTTATTTCACAATTCTCTCTTATTGTCTTTTTTCTAATCCTTTATTTTATTAAAGATAAAAATAACTTAATTCTCGATTCTTCTTCGATAACGAAGACTAACTGTGATGAACAGATTCCGTGGTCGATCGTTTTGAAAGGTCGAACGATGAGTCAACTCGCGAAGTGTATCGTCACGCTGGTTCATTTTACCAAAAGCAGTGTCGTGTAAAAATCACTACTGTATTTGAATGATAAACTGATTGTTATAGCACCACCATCTGTCGTTAGGCAAACACTTTGATCTCCGACTGAAGAAACAAATAAGTATAATCGGCCGCTGACTTTGGTATCTCGATTTAAAGGGGCACTTCTTTTTTCTAATAACGTTTGAATTACGTTTCTCAAGTGATAAATCTCTTTGTTTTACCGCGCGCAAACTCGTTTACAAAATACATGACGTAATTCAGCGAACATCAGTGCCTGATATGTTTCATTAGGCACTCTTTGTACTGGTATTGATGATTGAACTGCAAATTGAATCCTCGAAGATGATATTTATACTCAACTAGAGTAACTCGTATTGCATGGATTTGTTATTTGTAGAAAGTTTGCTCTGTTCCCGTAGAATTTAATTTTAATGAAAAAGTGGACAATAGTTTTGGAAAAATTCTGTTTCAATAAAAATAACTTAGATGTAAATATATAAATCGCTTTTGATTTTTATCAATCAATTCTAAATACAATTGCAATCAAATCCAATTCAACGAAGGCGTGTCACATGTACGTTATTTTTTCAGACGTCACTGCATGACTATACTAATCGCTATCTCATCAACCTTCGGTTAACGATAATATGGCAAAACGTCAGCAACACCATCTCTCACCAGCACAGTTCACATTTAACATCGATCCATCAATGATAGTTCACTGACAATTAATGAAAATATAATCAAATTAGTGATGTATATTAATGCTTTCGTAGGTGATTATCGAAACTGTGTGAATCCGATAGGAGTTTCAATATCATATAGGTGTCGCAGGATATATTCTTCAAGATGTATCCACTTCCGTCAAGGGTCTTTGAGCGCTTATCAAAGGCAGATGCGATGTCACTGTTCGCAAATCTTTCTATGTCACAATTATCAAACATTGCCTTGCGTTCATAAGAGAAAGAAAGAGAAAGAAAGAGAGAGGAGTGATGAGACGAGAAGACTGATTGAGAAACGCGAGACAGTTGCTCTGGTCGTCGTCGACGCCGACGACGACCGTACGCGACTGCCTTTTCTCTTTTCCACCCTCGAAACGAACCACCCTCGGAGAAGAGACCACACAACTGAGGGATGCAAAGGCAGAATCAATACACGGCACCACCCCCCGGTGGAAACGTGCAAGAGAACCACCCTTGAATGCCTAGCCTCAACGTCGCCCACTCTCTCTCTCTGCCATCCCTTTCGATCGAAGAACGCATGCGTCGCAGAAAGTGGGAACCACTGACACACGTTTGTTCCATGTTTTACTCTTTTAACTGAGGGTGCTGCTCGCAGTTGAGATAACAGAAGGTTTCAAGCTGGTCAGCTGATCGGACTGTCGCAAAGCGCAAGCGTCCTAAAGAAAATGAAATATTTAACACACACTATAAAAGAAATGACTTTTCTTTTATGATTATTAAACTTGTAAGAGAGATGGTTATATATATACTGTAAAAAGAATCTAGTAATAACTATCAAATGTTTTAAGTGAAATAATTTCAATCAAATGTTTGGTAAATATAATTCAAAAATAATTTTATTTTTTTAATATTTAGTTTATAATTATTACTAATAATTATTACTAAATATTCAGTTATATTATTACGTTTGATGATCTTATTAAATATCTGAGAAGATAAAATTATTTCTAGTTATGTTAATCAAACATTTAATTGACATTAATTCAATCAACATTTGGTAACTACTAGTTATTATAATATTGGCACTTTGAAAAAAAGAAATTGATATAACACTGTTTTATAAGAAAACACTGAAAGTAGAAAAAATTGAGCTTTCTGCTCTCTATATCTATGAAAAGATATCGACAGCTCTAATTCTAAGATATCGATATGTACATACATCCTGATGATGACGCACGCATCTGTGGGATGTAAAGAGTGGGATGCTACATCTTCACCTTTATCATCCTCCTACCTAGCAACGAGGCTTTTCGCCTCGTCAGCTGCTCGAATCAACTACTGCTATAAACACCGAGAAGATTATCGGAACATAATCTAGCGCTATATATGAGATTGATAAATATGTTTAATGTCATTAAAAACGCCTATATTATTAATTTTGTTCAATTTTAATATTAAAAATATTAAAAAGTATTTCCAGAGTTTTTAGTTAAGGTTGCATTTATACATAGAAAAAAAAAATTAGAAAACAGACTTATAAAAAGATAAGATTTGCTATTATTAGCGTTCTAAATTATAACGACACTATAGACTTAAGAACTGCATGATACATGTGATAAATAAGAATAAATCAAGACAGTAATCAATTTTAACACTTTAAAAGGATTTTAAAAGGATAAATCACTCAAGTAATTAACTTAACAATTTTTTATTTTTGTGCTTGTAAGAGAGGATTAATTTCTTTTCTCGACGGATACTTAGGTGAGAGTTAATATGAAGAGGGTAAAGTCAAAGTTTCTGAAAGAGGTAAGAGAGCGCGTTCAGTCAGCTGATCAATCGACTGAAAAAGTAACGATGAGAGAAGAGTCGCAGACATCCACTTCACGCAAAAGGAAGATAAGAATAGATCCAAGTTGATGCGAATTCTCTACGGAAAATAGAAACGCTTATACGTGAAAGCAAATAAATAGTAAAACTCTATTTAGATGTTCTATTAAACAAAAGAGCCAGCTGATTTTTGGCTGCTTTCTCTTTTTTATTCTAACGCAAAAATAATTCAACGCATTAGAATCTATCTAAATTAATAACACGTTAATGATAATATGTTTTTTGCAATTTTAAAATTACTATCGTATCTCGTTAAGAGAAAAATAAATATCACTTTGAAAAACCTATTTTTTTGCAAATTTGTTATAAATTTGCTATTGTGAACAGCATTTCAATCGCGATGAAAAATGCAATCGTTGCGTAAATCATGATTAATCAATATTATTGGCATAAACTAATTAAATTTTATATATTAGTTTTTATTCTTTATATAACTCTTTATTTATATTTAGAACTTTATATTGTTCCATATATTATAAATGGAAACTAGCCGTTTTAAATTAAAGATGATAATCATCAACAGTTACGATACGAGAAAACTGCTGATGCTGGATTTCTACGAAGATTACGATTTATGTGTCAGCGACGAAAATGGGAAATACATGACGTAAAACAAAGCTAGCACTTCCGTTTCGTGGGGTGCATCTGAAATTTGTTTTATGGTACAACACGAAGTTAATACAGATGTAAATCCCGTTCCAGATATATTGCCAGCTTATCGAATCGACATGACATACAATATTAAAAGTTATAACTTTCGTTGTTTTATATCGACATACAAGAATTTGTTCGAAAAACTATATTTTTTATTTTATTTTATTTTACCTCCGATATTTTCCATAAGTTGTCAAAGAAATATGTTCGACTTGTTCAAATAATTAGATTAAAATAATTTAAATAATTGAAAATATTTTTCTGAATTCAATTAAGTTTATAATTCATGCAAAATAAATACTTCACTTGAGTAAGTTTTTGTATTTTACACAAAAAGATTTATTTATATTTTCCGTTAAAAAAATAAATTTCTTTAAAGAGAAAAAAATATTGCTCGTTGAAATTTTCAAAATATTTCAAATGCATTCCATATGTGGAATAATTAGCTTCGACAGGTTGCGCGATCGTTGTAATGACTAAACGACGCTTCAATGAAGCGGGGAAATCGTCCGGATTATTTTAGATCGAACTGATGAAACGAGTCATACGTGTGACGTAAGTATGGAAATGCATTTACATTACCATTTGCACTTGATTCGTCACATCGTCGATATATGTACATATACGGGCAATCGTAAAATCCGCGCGTGGCTGCGGATCGCGCATTGTTTTTAACATTTCTCCTTTACTTATGCTTGCGTTTGCAATTTTATTTATTATTAATTTAATTCTTTATTTCTTAAGAGCCAAAAAAACTTAAGCAGTAAGCAAACTAACCAATCACAATAAAGATCTTAAAGCCATAATATAAGCCATAATATAAGTAGCCACTCCAACATGCTTGATTTCCTTACTGCTTAAGTTTTTTTTGTGCGCCATGATTCTAACTAATATATTTATGTTAGTGTTAATAATTATGTCATTATCGTTAACTATCAAGTATCTCATTTGATTTATGGCGATTTCGACTCGTGACAAGTATCGCTAAATAATCCTCGACAAAAAGTTATTATAATTACGTAATATCATACAATCCAATTATTATGTCCAATTATTATACGATAGACATTAAAAAGTAACGCGATTCTTTTGTTCCTCTCTGTAAATCAGGTAGAAATTATCTTATCGGCAAGATGTTTGATAATGTTTAAACGTGATAACGCTGCAATCGATGCCTATACATATATATAAGCATATTAAATATCTACCTCCTTCTCGCTCTGAATACCCTTCTGCATGTCTGACAACGGTCTGAGTGGGACGGTCATCGCGTTGTTCTGCTGTTGTGATTGCTGTTGACGCTGGTGATCCTTTTTGGTAACTATCGGCCGGACGATTGCGCGAGTTTGCGGCATTCTAGATTGTGTTCTCATCTCCGTTTCTTGTCCCCGTCGCGTATCCGAAGCAGTCCTAGACAACTTAACGGTAGGCTTCTTTGGCACAATGCCGGCATTTCCGGTGGAGTTCCGCGTTGCATCTCCACGGTGCAACAGTGAGGTCCTTTTTTTCGTTTCATAATAATTCTTCTTTTGATTTAATGTTTTATGATATGACATCGTGTATATAATGAGTATAGTGAGTATGATCATTGATAACAGACTATACAATATAAGTATTTGTTGTGATTAAAGTGTTTTGTGATAATATGGAATAGAGAGACATCGTTTTAAACGTAACAAGAAAAATGTTATATTTTGATATAAATGGTAAACACTTTTTTAATTTTCAATATTAAATCTCATGATATCGAAATTTTTAATTGAAAACATTGTTACCGATACAGTCCACTCAAAATCAATTGGAAAATAACATTTTATTATCTGTTTTGTACACCAATAGAATTCACGCAAAACCGTTTATTTTCCATCGTTTATAATTCAGAAAATACTACCTTGACATTTTTATCAAACAAACAATTATCGAAAAGATCTGTGCACTCTAAAAAATAACACTATGTGATATAATTCTCATTATATTAATATTAACATCAACATACTTTATTTAATAACATGAGCATTATCAATCCACACTATGTTGATGTTAATATTAACACTAACACGAAGAAAATTATATAGACACCGCATGATTAATGTTAAATACATATCGATATTTTTTTAGAGTGCTGATATTCAGTGACACACGGTAGATTCTTTATTTATCGAAATATCTGTTTCTGCAAACACGTATATTGAAAAAAGAATCTGGTAATAGCCAAATGTTGAATGGAATAATTTAATCAAATGTTAAGTTAACATTTAACTAAAAATAATTTTACTTTTCTAAATATTAGTAATATTTTCAAACGGTATATTATGTATATATATTTGAGAATACTTACTAAAGTTTGTTTAGAAAAGTAAAATTTATTTTTGATTATATTTATTGAACATTTAATTGAAATTATTTCATTCAATATATGATAACTATGGTCAGAATCTTTTTTTTTTCCAGTATAATCTTTACTGATTTCTTCTGGTTAAACATTTATTATGATTTACGTGTAATGTGACAAACTGACAGGAAATCACAGAATGAATCGTTGCACGGTTGCAACATTGCGTAAATTAAATGTCAATTGTAGTGAAGAAAAGAACATGTGTGGGTGTAAACGGACAGTCAATTGTGTGAATTAGGTATGTATAGGTAATCGACGCGGTGATGAGGATCAAGCGGAGGTTGGACGGCGATTTCCTCAATTATCACTAAGGCTATCGCCACTCTGTAAATGTGCTAACAGATCGTCTGCGTGCGTTTGTATGTGTGCGGATATTGACCGATTGAAATGCTATGACTCGAACTTTTCGATAATGTGCAAAGACTGAGGTATGATCGATCATGTGGGTGGATGCCTATTAAATTTCGAAATTCGATCAATCTCGAATCTTTTTATCGGGATAAAGATAAATTATTCTTAAGATCCGTTTTGACACTTTTATTATTTCTTCTCAATGAAAATGATTATTCCAAATCGATTGTAAATAAAAACAGATAGTTTTTAAATATTTTAGAAAAAGTTAAGGATTTTTTTTTTCAATAAATTTCTCAAATATATGTGTTACTGAGATTGCTTTGTATTTAGAAGAATAAGAAAAGAAAATACAAGATCAGATGTGCAAATGCTGTTTGATGATGAATAATAAAAGAGATATCGATGATAGTGTCAATGAGTACAGGGATGATATGATGTAGATAGAGTATACATTTTACCCTTCGGCCTCATCATCGGTGGCGTTTCGCAGCAAATCCTCGTGTTCTCGATATCTAAGCTGAACTTCCGCTTCGAAATCCGAACTGTTCTCCAGTTGACGCGTCCTCGCGGCGATCGTGCTCATCTCGATGGCTTTAACTTGCTCCTCCAATCGTTGCAGCATGTCGGTACTCTCGAGTGTCGTACCCATCGATGCTATTTGTTGTTGCTTCAGAATCAAATCGAGACTAAGCGGCGCCTTGGGCTCTGCCAATGATGGAATGGGTGGTGTTAAATTCGTCCTTTGTTGGCCAAACGAAAGTCCAATTGGTTGGAGAATCTTCGATTCATTGAAGATTCTCAATTTTTCCTCCAGATTTGCGTCCATGTTCGTGTCGAGGAGTCTCTTCACTGAGGAGTCTCTCACGTAGAGCGGACTCGTGGGGATCATTTCCTTAGATCTGATAGGGTTTAAAGCCCCGGCCCGTTTCTCAACTACTTGCAAACCCTTGTCATTTTCTACCAGTTCCCATTGCTTCAGGCTCTCCAAGGGTGTATGCGGTGCTGACAATCGTTTCGATGTGCCCATCGGATTCATTTCCGATTCACCAACAGTCTGTCGATTCGCCAGGTGGCGCACTGTCTTATCCGCGGGCGACGGCATCAGGAACTTTCGTGCACCTGTCTGTGGCCGAATCAAACTTCTGCTGGCCTGTGTTCGTACGAATGGACTCTCTCGATCGTCCATCATCGAGATATCTCACGTGGGAACGAATACGGGAATTGGTCGCCGTTGCTGTTTCTCAGACTCTCTTCTTTGATCTCGTCTTCTTAAGACAATCCTTCGTAGGTAATGTCTCGGGCAATGATAAATCTTCAACATCGATTCAACGGCCAAACCGATCAATGACGCAGCATGGAAGATTTAGTTTCTATCAAGAAGAAGATTCGTGTTTTTCTTTTTAAGGAAGATGTCAAGCACTGCGACGATCATCACTAAACATCACATAGAACCCAGAACCTGAGAACGAATCATGATCCATTTCTCTTCCTTCCTTTATACCTTCATTCGATTCACAATCACATGTATCAATAAGCGAACAAGCGGTACGGATACAGGCTTTTTTTTGTAGATAGGGGAATAAAGCTTTATTGAATGACGCCACTGTGTTGGCTTTTTTTGCAATCGTAACGTTGTAGACAATAAAGCAGATAGCTACACAGGAACGCTCGCAATCTTGTAGATTACTACGGTTTAATACGAGTAAATGTGAATAAAGCTCGGAGAATTGTAAATATGCGTATTTTTATCTGTGTGCAATTTAGATGTTGATTATAACACTAATAGAACGAAATTGTTAAATCAAATACACATTGGAAAATTTTTGTACATTTCGTGTATATATATATATATATATAGATATGAAAGAATCATTTAAAAATCTATTATGAAAAGGAGTTTCAATGAACACTTAGATATTAATCAAACGATACTATTAAATTAATATAAAAATAATATTTTGTCACGTATACATATATGTAATATGTACCAAGTACAAAATATAAATAAGACTTTTTTTATTAAGTTAGCAAGTGTCGACAAACAAATAAATTCGATAGTAATCTATTAATAAAGGAAAGAAAGAAAAATATTCACACATTTCATGAATGTCATAAATATTATTTTTATCGAAATAATTGAGAGAGAAATCCAAGATATAAAGATATCGAGAAAAGAGATATGTCGTACGCAGAAACGTTTTAGAGACGATAAAAACGCGTATACTTATAACTTTTTACAAGTTTCACCTCGTTTATTAATTAACAATGAGATAAAAACTATTCCTTCCACGGTTAATGTCATGAACGATTGACGTTTTATGAGACCTAAAAATTCATTATTCAAAAGTCAAGATGCATATAATAAACGGTGTTTAGCATGAAATTAATTTACGTAAAAATATTTTCGTGAAAATACACAATTCGTATTACATCCAATCGTCTTTTATTTGAGAATTCTATTCAGTTATTTCACCGATTGAATTAAATTATTAAGATTTAATACATGTGATACACGTAAGCAGGTAAAAATTCAAGCGACTTTTAAATGTTAATTTTCTTTTCTATAGTGATTTTTCTTTGATAAAATGGTTAACAAAATAGACGAATATAAATGAAGCAGCCAATTTTTGTACTTTACGAATATTTCTGTTCGTTCTCTCAGATGAAGCAGTCAGGCGGAAATTCGCTCCGAGATTGAAATGAGAAAATCTAGAAAGGGGAGAAATTGAATCCTCTTCGATACATTGAAGAGTAGAGAAGCCGTTTTGCCAAACTTGGGAAATTAAACATGATATTTCGAAAGTATTACAGTTACACGATGTAAAAATTACGGCAACTTGAAAAATTCAACGGCCAATGACAAATAAATGTTAATAAAGTTACTCCCTAATATGAGTTAATGTTAAATATAATTTTTATAATAATAATTTTAGATAATCAATCAATTGTCACGAATATGGAGACAGAGTAATCAGGTTGTATTTATACATATTAAATACATATTAAAAAATTATAATATATGTAATGAGTTCTTCCTTCAACCCTTACATGGCTTTAATGATTTAATATTATGATGCATATAATCAAATACATGAATTTTTTCGGTATTAGACATACAATTTTTAATTGTATGTCTAATACCAAAAAAAAAATGAATGTAGAACGAGTGTAATTTTTTGGTTGTTATATTTTTTATAAAGATAATAATATAGATAGTATTTATGATTATTTTAAAACTTCCATAGTTTCTGAATCAAGATTTTATAAGAGGATTTATTTTTGCCATCTATATTAGCTCGTAAAATACTTTGTGAATATCGTATATGTGATAGATTATAAGATTAAAAGGTGAGATAACAATATCTTTTTGATTGTAGACAGGTACTAAAGATAGACTATTTAAAGATAGACAGATACTAAAAACATTTAAATTAATAAAAGAAGAATAACTAATGCTATAATACTATAATGCTACAATACTTCACAATGCTACAATACTTTAAAAGATATTGGCTGATCAATTTGCAGACCAACTGAAATTTTCGATTATTTGTCAAGACAGTATATCTTACTCAACCAATTCGTCGAAAGATGTCGAAGAAAACTTGTCGAACGACCGACGCAAACACCGACGCTGTTTTTCAATGAGGCAATAGAATCATAAATCGCGAATAGACGGAATAGAATACGGAGATTAAAGAGGATTTATAGACCAAAGACATTATACGGGATATTCGCAGGCTTTTCCTGAAAGAGAAACTTTTCTCTGCGAAAAGTTGTATGGATTTCTAAGCAATTTGTGTGGTTTTATTTATCTTCGTAACTTTTTGATAAATAACATTAAATTCAATTGCGAGTCTTAAAATTTAATTAATTATATCCGATTAAAACTGAAGAAAAAAATAGAAGTTTATTGTCGGCTTTATTAATGAAAATCCTTAAAAAATTTTCACAACTTTTTATTCTCCATCATTTATTACTTAATAAATACTATGATCTTAATATTTCCGATATTATTTCATAAGACGACTCTAATGAATATATTTATTTAAAAATTTAGATTGCTTTGTGTTAGTCAGTTACAAAATCTGTAGATTGTCAGAAAATATAGTGAGAGATTGTACACCTTATATATTTCTAGTGCAAATTTGTGTTGCAAGGCATTTCAAGGAAATCTTTTTCATGAAGATTGAGAGAGTTCCGGTGAAGCATAATTGTTCGAAGTACAGCGTAATCATCGCGACTAAAGCTTTAATAAAGAGGCCCAGATCTGCCTTTGTATTTATTAATTGCTGTCGGAACGTCCAATAACATTGCGGAATTCTCATTGTTTCGCATAAGCGACTTCGTAACGGTGATCGTTTCTCTTCCCGCGATTAAGAAATGATTAGATCATAAGAACTTCCCGGATGATCGCAAATGAAAAATTTCGACTAATCCTTAAACAAGCGGAATGCTGTACTACTTAATCTACAGCGATTATAAAAATACAGCAACAAGACTGATGAATGATAAAAAAAGAAATACAGATTATAAAAACTCCATTAAAAATACTCTCTAAATACTTTAGAGTGGAATCTCATTCTAAAGAGTAAAAATTGAACCAGTCTTGAAAAAGAGTGGCTCAATTTTTAATTTTTAAGTAAAAGTTCTAGAGAATAAAAATGGTAAT
>Ga0157363_1004468_pt1 | contig 12898 bp, 4 predicted proteins | sample AttsexASBM1_FD_111477 | JGI IMG/M metagenome (GOLD analysis project Ga0157363, IMG submission 111477) | Fungus gardens microbial communities from leaf cutter ant in Ribeirão Preto, State of São Paulo, Brazil - Atta sexdens ASBM1 | ecosystem: Host-associated > Fungi > Mycelium > Unclassified ...
TAAATATGAGCATCATAAGAAGAAAGATCATTCGTCGTTGTAGAAAGAGTCAAAAGGAAGACTAAAGGAAGTTATCTCATAATATAACTGAAATCATTACGTTAGCTAAATCCGTTGTAAATGATACAGAAATAAGAGAAAAAGAGAGAAAAGAGACAGAGGACAAGGGATATACGAAAAAGTGAGAAACATGATCCCGGAGAACGAGTTAAGAGTGAAAGTAGTCGGCGCTACCTGTACGAGTTTGAACACGCTAGAGACGGATGAACGCTTGTAACGAAATTCTTTGAAACGTGCCACGTGCATCGATTAACGAATATGTAATGTTGTATATCGTCATCATTATCGCCATTCGCGATCACGCGTTAATGTAATCGCAGTATGATTCCACTTGAGGAATCCGCAACACAGATCGACCTCGAGTCTAGAACGAAAGCAGCATTGCATAATGAAGTTGCATGCACGTACGAAATTACAATTTAGAAAACTACATAAATATTGCGCGAAGTGCGACTGTAATAATTTTCCATTTTTTCTGCCAGACATTGTAAATACTCCGTGTAAATATTTATAAAATAAGTTATCTCAATAGTATGTAATGAAATACATAATACTTGACTAATAAATAAAAACGCATTTGATAAAGCCTAAATGAAGGAAATTTTTTCCTGTAAAAACGCGTTTCATCATTTCTTTTTTCCCTTGATTATGAATTTTAGCTTTAATTTGTTACTTCATACTATCTCTTTTAATTGATAATCTTAAAGTAGTTTAATTTTACTGTCTGCATAGGTTTACGTAATCGAAGCTGATGATGCGACCGATGGCGAAAGGGGCGATAGAGACAAGAGAAAGATTGGCATCGGACTTGGAGTATCAAACGGCATCATTAACTTTGTGTTTGACGTAAGAATAATTAATTAACTTTTTTATAAAATCTACATATACATGTCAAAACACCTTGTGAAGGCATTAATGTAGTAATTAATATAATTAAATATATAATTAAAATCGTACTTCAAATGTAATGTATCTTCAGGACTGGGAAATAATGCGTTACTTGTAACGCTTTTTGTTATTTTATCGCTGTAACGATTATTGCTTTTTTTATCTGTAACAGTAATAAATTCAGCCGTTACTTTTATCATTAATTCCTATTATTAGTTCATTTATATCATTAATTCCTTTATAGCTATTCAATAGATTGCATTATTTTTAATTGAAGAAATATTTCAAGAATTTAAATATTGAATTTATAAATATTAAATTAAATATTGAAAAATGTTTTATACTTCATATATTAGACTGCATTCCAATAGTGCCAATACTGGAAATCTATAGTATACATATAGTATATATGTAAACTAATTTTCAATATTGGAAGTAGATATTGAAATGCACTTAATAACGATATTAAGATTATAAATACATTATAGTTAATAAAAATTTTTAATAAAAACTTTATTTGTAAATTACAACTTGATTTTCTGAAAATAAACATATATATTAAAGAATAATAAATAGGTTAATATAAAAAATTATCAAAAAAGTAGATATAAGTTTGTGAAAATAGCTTGCTATAAAATTAGCTTAAAAAAGTCTTAATATTAATTTTTACAATTAATATTAATTATTAAATAATGTAATTTTTTAATCTATTATCTTACTTTAACATTAAAAATTCTGACATCTATTTTAAATTTTGAACCCTTTTTATTATTACTACTTTAAAAATCTTCATACGTAATGTAGATACAATAAATTGTTACTATTAATTTCTTTAACAAATATATATTTTTGTAGAAAGTGGATTCCTTCATAGATTCAAAAACGAAAGCGCTCGCAGTTCTTGATGAATCTAACAAAGAGAAAAACGCTGTTTTTGGAATCGACAATAAACATTCGGCTACATCAGAGTTCCTCAACAAATTAGTGTCTCAGAAGCTTAAGGCTGCGTCGGGCAGCATTGGGCCTCTCATAAACAGTGCGACGACATTATTCTCAGGGGCTTCGGCTGGCATCTCGAAGGCTTTGGTCTCGAAAATCGCACCATTAAGTTCGCTTTCTGGCGGTCTTTCTGGTGGTTCAGGTGGAACTGATGGTGCAGGTGCGTGAAATTGTGAGATACTTTCCAATTTGTATATTCGATCAGTTTTTAAGCAGATATTTTTCACATATGGGTAAAAAATTTTCAAATCCAATAAAAGAAAAATCCTGTGATCATATTTCTGGAAGAAATAATGGGAAAAGAATTATTTGTAAAATATTTTGCGTAATTAATATTTAACCTTTGATATGTATACATCCTTTTAAGATAACGTTTATTGTAGGACATGCAGATGGTAGCGCAGGATCTTCCGGATCGGCCATCCTTGGCAATCTCTTGTCTCAAAAGATAGGTTCTTTGTCGAGCCTGAGCCAAAGTAGCGGCGGTTTAGGCAGTTTAAGCGGCGGTAGCAGTGGTACCGATGGGAGCTCCGGAAGCGATTCTCATAGCGGAAGTAATGGCGGTACGAGCGCTGGCGCTGGGATCAATCTCGGAGCCTTCGCCAATCTAGCAGGGGTAGGGTCGCAATGAGTTAATTTTACTTTTATTTCTATGAATTATTTCTTTTTTATACTTTGGAGTCCCTTTACATATCGTCCCTGTTCTATGTCTGATATATAATGCAAGCTGTCTCTGCTGGAATATGTGTCTCCATAAGAAAGCGGTATATGTATATTACTTTAAAAATATGGATAACATGACAGTTTTTTTCCTAGAAATTGATCAGTGACATGAACATTTTTTGAACTTAACAAATTCGGACGAGGGTGACTGATGGCGACGTTGCATGTAAGGCTATCGCTATTTGCAATGATAATAATTCAGTGCCATATCATAATCAAATAAATTTTTAATAAATGCTTTTTTAAAATATTCATATTTTAATTAGCACTATATTATATAAGAATCCTTAACTATTTCTATCAGTCTTTTCTTTTATATATTTATTCATTCATTTGCATTTTTTTCATTCATTCTTTTGGTTATTATTGCTTATTTTCTTTGATATATCTTAATTATTAATTTTTCATTTTATTAGAAAAATGTAATACATTTAATAAAATTGCTAATTTTGTATGATAAAGCTTTAGTTTTTATATAACAATTAAATTTTATATAACAATTAAATTAATTGCATTCAATAGACAAAGCAGTTTAATGAGCGCTTACTAATTTTTATTACGATTGGATTTTATTATACTTAGATTTAATGAAGAATTAAAGGTAAGAACCAATCACACACACATTAAATCACTGAGCGCTCACTGAGCTATTTTGTTTTCTGAATACGATTATTATAATATTAAAAGCATGCTATTTCTATATTCTATTGTTGCTTCCTAATACCTTTCTCTATTCCTTGAAATGCTACCATTATATATAAGCAATATAATTAAATAAAGAACGTGCTTTGCCAATCCCGTCGATGCGCTTCATTAAACCTTTGGCTATACGGCTAATCGATGTTGCCAAAATATATCCCTTTTAACCTTGGAAGGCACCTTCACGAGAACGAAGCCTTCCGATAAACCATATGCGCCACTAAAACAAGTATTGTACACAAACAGTACGATTATACACCACCACAAGCGGCGTATTAAGCGGCTTAAAGGCAGGTGCGATAACATGGGATGCGGAAAGGGAACATTTGACTGCGGACATTAACACCTGGACCAACGAGCAGCATTGCGTGAGAGAAGAAACTTCTTTGGAGAAAGAAAAGCGACAGACAACAAACGAACGTTAAACATACCACGAGAAAATGGGACGGACAGTCAATGGATTTTCGATGGAATATGTGGGCGATTTCACTTTCAATGGAATACATTGGCATTCCATATAACACGGAATGTGAATTTCTGTTTCTAGCTGGGCTGATAATTGGCAGAACCTCCTTTTTCTCTTCAGAAGCCCTTTTATAAAATATTCGTATTTAAAGAATCCAAATGAAAAATTAAGGAAAAAGAGAGAAACGAAATTCTCCAGGAAACTTTTCTCCTGATGAATCAACACTTCCGGCCGAATCGTGTGGACTGCGCTATGTCTAATATAAATTATAGAAGAACTAGCGGCGTCAATCGATTTGCCACCATGAAAGTTGTAAATAATTTAAGAGTAGCCTTTAAGGGTGCGATAAACTCGTATTCGAGGACTATTAGCTATGTGTAAGCGGTGTAAATAGTACATTCAAATGCTCCTTGATACGTAAAGCAAAATGAATACAAAATATGATGATGATGGTGTGATATAATGTTGATGTCAAATAAAACGTACAATTATATTTTTGTCTACTATATGAAGTGAATTTTAGAGTATCATGAAGTTCCTAATGTATCCCTTCCTGCATATCTTTATTATATTTTAGGATTTATATACATTCATTTTGATATCTTTTAATCTACGTTTTAATCTACGTTTTTTTTTAATTATTAATTGAATATTAATCTTGTAATTAAAATAAAGAATTAAATTAAAACTTTTTATTGGTGGTTTTTAAATATTATTCGCACTATAAATAGTACTTTTCTATAAAAAATAGTTTTGTAAATATATAAATAGTATATATAATTAAAAATAAAAATTTTATTTTATTTATATCTTAACAAATATTTTAAAATTATAAATCTAAAGTTAATTATGAAACTATGAATTCAATAAATATATAAAATCATAGGCACTGACAATTCACATTTATTTTTTCTTTACATTCATTGGAATTCCAAATAAAAACGACTGTAAAAAACATAATTATCTGTACAAATAGAATTTACATACACTTTCGTTTCTACATTTTTCCACGTGATACTCTATCATTTCTATTCTAATAAATAATACGATAAAACAACAGAAAAATCTGATTATATATTTGCAGAAAGGGATTACTACTACGGAGGATACACCCGTGTTTGACAGAACTAGAGTGTCCTTGGAAATACCCTCAAGTGCATTCGGCACTGGCTTCACTTTAATTACTAACATTAGCAAAGTTCTCAACAGCGTAATTCTAGTAAGTACAATGCACTATTAAAGTAATACATACTAATAAAATATATAACCTTAACGATTGTTTTCCGCTGACGCACGAGTTTAATTATATATTCCTTTTCCGTTATTACGATGTAACATGTTTCTAGTACAGCTTAATCGATTAGATTTATCTTCAAATCACTTTTTATTCACTTCGCTATATTTGCTATAAAAAAACGAGAAGTAATTTCTCAATAGAGACAGAATTATCAATCTCCATACAGTTGCCTTTAATGATCATTTATATTTTTCAGAACTCAGCCCGTCGGACGCAGACGTTGCTGGAAATCTTCAAACCGTTATTTCGTGGTAGTTTCGCCATAAAGGGTTTACCATCAGATAACCACAAATAAAAAGACCGATTTTTATTTTATATTAATGCTATTAATACCAATTAATTGCTCAATGATCGTTTCTTGTTGAAAATGTTTCACAATTTCTGGTCATGTTTCTTGAATAGATATGTATTGTTGATTAGAGTTTGTTTGTTTGTTTGAAGACTATTCCAAAGTTTTCTTGATCATAGAACGTTTTAGATCCTAGATTTAGTTAAGATATCCCGATAGACAATTGTGAAAATATTGCAATTAAATTTGGCATCATGAATGACAAATTTCGCAATAAGCGTGTTAAAATGGTTTATTATAACAATAGTTTTGTAAAAATAAAATTTCTAAATAATACTTGTTAAAAATTAGACAAATTCAATTTGTGATGTAAATATTTTATAATTCAATTTTTTTTCAAAAATACAATGAATGAGATAGCTGGCAGTATATTGAAGAAGCAGATCAAGACACGTTATCTAATTATTTCCAAATGCTCAAAGAGCATTCTTGAAAGATTGGTTCATATGCATCCAAAAATTTTGATTAAAAAATTTCAAATTTAATTTACTGAATGTATAATACTTTATGTTGCAATATTTTTACATTATGATTTAGAAATAATTGCGCATTTTTATGAGCACAATTATATTTTTACAGCTAAAATAATTTTTTCCATTTTATTGGATAATTCCTTTTTTTAATTTAGCAATTCCATTAAGACAATTTATCATATAGTTCTTTATTTATATGTAGTTCTTTATTTATTATATATTCTTTTGCCGAAATATTATGTCAAAATTAATTAAGCAAACAATTATTAATATTTAAAAGATCAAGATTTTTACATCTGTTTTTGTAAATAATTGCAGATTACAAATTTATGTATTTCATATAATTTCCTGAATGTCTTATCAGGGATAAGACCGTAATATTTGCAGAAATTTTTTCGCTGTTGTTATTAAATAATTTATGACGCCACATTTTTGCCTCATGTTTTATTCATTATTTTTGCACTTATATATAAGTATAGATATATAATATTTCCTGTTTTATTATTTTTTTAAATGACTCGAAAATTGGCGTCATAAGTCAGAGATAAATACGCTTTTAACAATTTGAAGCGTATATTATTGTAAAATAGATATGTATACAATTATGAACAATTATGTCGAAACAGATAATGTTACTTTAAAAACAATTTAGTCAAATTTTAATTTGCGTGATATAGTATATGATAAAATAAAGAAAAAAAGAGCATCAATCAAACAAATTTACATCTAAAAAAATTAATTTACTTTAACTTATGCAAACAAATATAAAAAGATCTTTAAAATATTTTTTGTATATAACTAAAACTTTGTTTACAATTTTTTTGTTATAAATTTTATTTATTAATACTGCCATAATATGTATAATTCACATAAATAAAAAAATATTATCATGCAGACTTTTTATTTTATGATATGTTACCTGGAAGTTGTACGATGAGATAACAATTTCTTATTTATCAAGTATTAGTATGTTACACAATAAGCAGATTGCATAAAAATTTTTGCATCAATAACATGTGATGTTTCTTAAGGATTTATTATCTAGATAACAGCGCGTATTATACAAGACCAAGTGGTCAGGATGTCACATCTAGCTAGAACTCGACCATGTAACATTTTGCCATTCACGTAATAAGGACACCTGAAGCAGATGTAACGCTTTGCAACACGTGAATTCCTAATATGTTAAGCAATAAACACTCTAATATTATCGAGAAAAAATAAAAAATTTATTTTTTTAAATTAAATTATATATAGGGTATATCTTACGGGTTAAATAACGCTCACTGCTGTTCTTAAATAAACAACTGAGTTGAAAAGTCCTCTACCATTTTACAATTTTTGCAATATTCTTTTTTTAGTTATTCAATAAACAAAATATCTAAAATCGTCGTATAATATATAGGCTTTCTATAATAAGTCATTACTTAAGTTTCAAATCTTAAATCGTAATAAATTGATCAATCATAATCGATTATTCTTCTCGTATTTAACTTTGATCAATTTCTTACGGCTAAAGACTTAAAGCTTAAATAATGGCTTATTGTAGCAAAATATTTCAAAAATATTCAAAATATTTCACAAAGAATATTGGAAGATATCTTAAAATTATCTTATGCATTGATTTCATCCGTTTATTCAGCAATCTTTAAAAATTACTATCTTATTAATTATTGCAAAATTGCAAAATTGTAGAGAACTTTTTGGCTTACGATCAGTTTTTATTAGGAATAGCACTATATAATTAGTGAACATTATTTAAGATACACTCTGTATATATAATGTTAATTAAAATATTACTTGTATTTCATTGTTATATTGCATTAGAAAATTAATTATTAATATTCATTAATAAAATAGTAAATCAGAAAAAAGCTCGTATTTAATGATCATTTAGCTTTAGATCTTTATACCTATGTACATATTATATTGTATGTGTCGACATCAGACTGGAAGCAAAAACATTTTACGTAATTCTAGGATCAGCGGCCTATTGCATTATACTTTTGAAAAGAAAAATTAATGAGAGACGTGTATGCAAAAATAAATTGTATGTGCAAAGTTCGAGAAAAAATTGCGACATGTGAGGAACGTAGATAAAAATAATCAAGAATTCTACAAACGACGATAGTGTGACGCATTTAAACAAGTCATCCATTTAAATAAATAATCAATGCAATGTAATTTACACGTGTTACACGAAAATCGTATGTGTATATTTCATATGCAAATGCAGTATCAAACTAATAAAAATCAAACTAGTAAAAATAAAATTAGTCACGAATCTGACATTTTCGCAAAATCTTTATTTCTTTTTACATTTTCCTATATAAATGCTTTTTTAAATAACAAAAATAGCACATATATAATATTAGCAAAAGTATAAAACAAATAAATATAAATATTTATTTTATTATAAAGTAACATTTTTAAATTTACATGAAGCATTGCTGATTTGCATTTACGATATTATAAAGATATTTAAAGATAACATAACAAATTTAATAAATAACTATTGAATAATTACAGACACAATATTTAATTATTACGTAATCATGACAATTATCAAAATAACGGCATTAAAAACGCATATTTCTTGTCGAAAAATCTCTGCGGCATTGTGCACAATAGCGGAACTGGCGAAGAATTTTGTTCTATTTACACGGAGAATACGTAAGAAATATCGTAAAAATGTTGATGACCTTCGAGGCTGATTCGAGATGTCGTGAGATAGAGAGAAATCATCTCTCGCTAGTGCTAGCTCTGCCGTCCTGCAAGATGCACTTGTTTTCAGTTCATTTACTGCGCTTATATGTACCAACGCGATAGATGCGAAATAACTCGTGATACAATCATATATCAGTGTGATACAATTAAAATAATAATATATAGCACAAAAGAATAATCTCTTATTAATAAAAATATCTGTCCAAGGTAGGAAGGTAAGGTAGATTTAACTATATATTATACATATAAATATGTATTACATATATTGTATTATGTATTATATATGTATATTAGGTGTGGGAAAAAGTTCGTTTTTTAATGTCATCTAACGGGAAAAACGCCACGAACTTTTTCCCACACCTAATGTTACATTATTGTATATGCACTCATTACTATCATTATTAGATTGATGATTAAGTATTCTTTTTATTTCAGTACATTTATGTCATTCGAACATTCCAAATTCAATTAATTGGCGCGGTACAAAATTCAAAGTATATTTAAAACTTTATATATAAGGGTTATTCTATCAGTTTCAATTTTAAAAAGTAATACGAAAATTTACAGCAAACAATATCTCTTTGTATTGTTATGCATAATTATATTATATCACGATTACTCCTTGAAAATACAAGCATAACTTTTAAATAATCAATACGTGCTGTTCAGAAACATAAACATTATCTCGAGAAATGGACGAAAAAATTCCATTCTACCCTATATTATGTACATAGGATATAAATATTAAGATTCGCTTCAACTGAAGATACAATTCTTTCTCTTATTTATATGTTACTCACTTATCAGCCTATTTTTCTACTTAATATATCCCAACAAAGAACTAATATTAACATAATTATTAATCATAATTTGCCACTCGACAATAATTATAATATAACATTACAATTACAACACAACACATATGCTATATTATAGTAAAGAAAAGTTGATACTGACATAGGTCTTCTAAAGTGACATCCTCTTATTTCTCAGAAACTAATATTGCACTTTACTAATACTACACTTTACTAATAAAATCATGATCTGTTTAGCTAATTAAGGAAATACAAATTCATAATTTGTGTAGATATTTGTGGTTGTTTTTATACCAAATCAGCTAAAAATTTTACGAATGCGAAAATAAAATTCTTATGATTTTCTTTTGCAAATTGCTTAGTTCATATAATAGTGACTATATTATTGATAATATTACGTCATTTTAAATACTTATAATTTTCTAAATTAGTTTTATTTATATTATTTTTTCTTTTTTTTCATTATACAATTTTAAACTTAAAATTTGAGTGCGTAAACGCTCGCCTGTCTATAAAAAACAGACTGACTTAATCTTAATAATGTTGCTTTATAATGTTGTTTTATAATGTCAAATAGCTCTATTGAAGCTGAAAACAATCATGCATATGGAAAAACTCTTGAAAAACTCGCGTTATATATTTGCATCTTACAGAATAGCATAAAGTGCATATAATCCAATAAATATGCATATAATCCAATAAAAATGTTTTATAACGAAGTAAAAAGATACTGGAATATTTTATATGAATACATTCACTTGTAGATCTTTTATACAGATAATTTCGGTAAAAGAAAAAGAATAGGATAGAATACTATCTACTGGCATTACTATTCACTGTATCAGTTTTGAAGTCCATTTTGTCAGATGCTCATTTTTGCTTATCTTATGAAAAAATTAATTATTGCAAAATTACAACAATATTATAAAAACTGCTTTTACTATGTAATGGAAGATATTTTTTAGTTTGTACTTATAGTGTGTTTCTAAAGTTTTATTTTTATCTTTTGTTTCAAAAATATTATTTAAAAACGAAGTGATGTATCGGTATCGACTTTTCTCTATATTGTCGAATGGGAAGTCATAACTAAGTTATGTTTACGATAAATGATAAATTTACTAAGATTATATTTTCTTTTTGCACTAAATACTGAAGTATATATGACTTTTAAGTTAGATTCATTAGAATTATAAACCGTATTCATTAGAATTATAAACCATATACCAATTCCAGTTACACAATTTTTGGTAGAAACTTCGCAAACCTCGGAAAATTTTTTAGGAAACAGTAATACATATGTACTATAAAAAAATTTATATCTTGAATTCTAACTTAAAAGTTATTAGAATCTTGTTGTGTTTCTTTTTACGCTTACTTTTAAACAGATATATCAGATACGATTCATATTCGTAAAATAATGACGTTTAAATAAAGCAAATAAAATCAATAAAACAAATTGTCTAATATACTTATCACACAATATAGAAGTATCATGCTTGCGTGTGAAACAAATTACAAAACATTGCACGTTATGCTTTTTGTATGTTTTTTTATTTCTACATGACATGGATAGGAAGCATCAGCAATCAATTAAAAATTAACTTCGTGAAGTTTGCATCTCTGAGGCTCTTGAGAAACAAAAACATAAATTTACTTAAAAAAGATCTAAAATTTAAATTTTTTAAACAAAAATTTTATAAGTGATAACATTTGATCAAATAGTGATATCATCAAATAATTTATTCAAATAGTAGTATTACATGCAACGACTAAGCCGTCATGTAGAAGAAAATCATTGTAATAATGCAACGTAATAATAATTTTGCAGAACATCTTATGTAAATTTTTATAAACTTAATCAACGATGAAAATTTTTTCAAGATAAATATAAAGTAAAGATACAGAGTGAAAAATTTACAAATAAAAAATGAACGAATTTTTTTTAATTCATAAATAAAATCATTTAAAATTGAGTTAATTCTAAAATTAATTTTAGTTAATTCTAAAATTGATAAGATTACTTGTAATCATTATAGAAGACTAAATATTTTTTTGGATACAATTGTTTCAATTTCAAATTTTAATTAAAATCCTTTTTTAAATGTAATTACATTTATATCTTGTATTATGTAAAACATTTTTTAAAATCCTGTTATCTATTATAATCTTTAATACAATACAATTGTAAGCTATAGTTATATTGAATGTTCAGTCAAAGCCTTGTCTTTGTCTCTACTACATAGGTGCAGCTTATATGCAATTGTGACTTACAATGTAGTAATTCATCAAGATATATAACGGCACCTTCACGCATCTCGCGTGCGCATAATCAGTAGTTACAATTATAGCTGCGATATTTATCTTCCGAGGTTATTTTCTACGGTCAGTGGCTCGCTACTCTTTACCTATCTAATTTTAAATTTATAATTTTGTGTTGTGATTCTAAACAACACTCAATACACAGTAAGGAAAGTATTTTTTATATTATAAATAATTATTTAATTAAGTATATAACAAGAAAATAGAAATAATTCAATAGCGAATAATTGCTTTGCTCCAATGTTCGCTTTGTCTTATTTTACGTTAGACCAAAATTGCTCTACAAATGTAGACAGTAAATAAGTAGAAATCTATTGCTTTACGTGCATAAACACGTAAAGCAATAGATAAGTATTGACATACATAGACACTAGGTAAGTAGATACATCTTATATAAGACAAGCGAATAAAAAAGTGTATTTTACGTACATATACGAATCAAACTTTATGTCTATATGTTTTCAAATTGAATTTTGTGTCACATTGAACAAATTCGCAATGATAAGATGACGCTAAGAGCTATACATAAGAGCTGATACATAAATACTACTATTTTCTTATTGCATTGAACGGTATATTTTATTGATTGTTAAATGTAAGTAAGTTTTCGCGACTCTTACAATATTTTTCCTCTATGCTAAGCAAAAGAAAATTTTGTACAAGAATTCATTAACATCATTAAATTTTTATATAATAATTTAAATAGCTTAATTTAAATAAAAACTAACTTTTCAATTACTTTTCAACGCAAACAAATTTGTTTTTTGTTTTATGTATACCTTTCACAACAACGTAATTAACGGTAAGTGACCTTAATCAGAGCGTGTTACGAAAATTTGACATTCCAACAAAACCGGATTAAATATAAAATTGCTGTGATTGTAAGGCGTGCTATTATGTGCTATTTATGTATGTATTTTATTTGCGCATTTTACTAAAAGAGCTTAATAATTTTTTTTTAATGATTTAACTAATTTAATAAATACATTTTTTTATATCTCAAGATATTTGACATTAAATATTAAAACCTAAATTATTCAATAATTTTTAATTAATACTAATAGAAGAAATCGTAAAAAAAAA
>Ga0157363_1004471_pt1 | contig 12894 bp, 3 predicted proteins | sample AttsexASBM1_FD_111477 | JGI IMG/M metagenome (GOLD analysis project Ga0157363, IMG submission 111477) | Fungus gardens microbial communities from leaf cutter ant in Ribeirão Preto, State of São Paulo, Brazil - Atta sexdens ASBM1 | ecosystem: Host-associated > Fungi > Mycelium > Unclassified ...
AATTTAACTTAATTCAAGAAAATGTATTCCCTAAATCTGATTTAGTGGGTAATCACTGATTAATGGCAATAGATAATAAATTCAAACTATTAAAAAACCAAAATTTGAACATTATATAATTGAAATACCAATATTTTTGCCAATTTCAATCTTCAAACAAAGTTAGGAATTCCATGTTTTATTGGCTGCGTTCAACAGAAAAAGCAACTTTGCAACTGTTGTAAGATTCTCGAATATTATTGGTTTATACATTTATTCAAGAGAGGAATTAAGGACAAGACCAATCATATAAGGAAGTTTATAATAGTTGCTTTCTCTGCTGAATGCAGCCAATTGATTACCAGTGGCATCCTGAGGACTGATCAATAATCATTCACTGATTTAGAGATTATTACATTTAACTGAAATTTAATTTATTATTATTTATTAAATATAATATGTTAATATGGACTATGTTTACTTTCTTTAATAAAACTAATCACAGAAATGGATTAATTTACATTTTGATACACATATATTAGTTAAAAATAACAAAATGTTATTTAATTTAAAGAATTCGATTACCATTGCTTTTTTCATAACAGTATATTTTCTAACAGTGTATTTTCTTGATTTTTCATTTGCTCTATATCAACTATATCGAAGCGAAAATAATTTGCGACAATTAAAATGCAGTAGATTCGCAATTGGCTTCTCAACTCAACTCTCACGATTTGATTCTTAATCCCGTATGCTACAAGATTCGAAAATTGAGGATTGGGACTCACAAAACGCTTAATCACGCCTCGTAAATGCGAAAACTCGGACTTCTTCCCAGCGCATATTCCGTATGCGGCGTGAGTAATAACGGTTTGACTCGTTTCGCGAAGTTAGTCAAGTTTCATAATGCAAGCAACGCGCAAAGAAAAGTTTTACCGTGCTTTTTCGCGCCGATCGAACTCTTTTTCGCCGGCGAATATAATGCGCGTTCGTAAAATCAGAAATTTATGAGGTGATACTAAGCGCCACCGTCGATTCCAGATGAGACGCTCGCTAGCAGAGGTGGTGGTCGTGAAAGATTCGCCACTCGCTAAGTTAAACTCGCCTCTCATAACGAAAAAAAAAAAAAAAGAAATAAAAAGAACCAAACAACACAAGATTGTACGTTCTTAAATGCCAGTCCGCCAATTCAAATGCTTCTTATAAATTTCAAATTTATTCAATTTTTAAATTGCTTTAAAAAATTTATATATACCACATTTATTATTTAAAAATAATTAACGCGTATAAAACTTTGATATCGTACGCTATGAAAATTTTTCAATAGCCGATAAGTTTGCTCGACAAACTTGGCGGACTTGGCTTAATTATTTCTATGTTCACGAAATAAAACTTGCGACAGTTTCGCATTGAGCGTTTTTTTTAAAAGCAGAAAAACAAGAAGGATAAGATTAATAGAAGTAATGAAACGCTTTAAGTGTCCGTCATACAAATACACGGTGGGTCCTTCATCGAACTTCAACAGTTCCTAACGCAATTTGTTGAGAGAAAGAGAGAGAGAGAAAGAGGGGGGAGGGGAGACTCTCTCAGCATACGGTCCTCTTGAGAGGTGAACCACCGTGAACCTCGTTAGAACTTTATGAAGTTGCGAGTTCATCCAGGCCGATGTGTTTCGCAACACTGCTCGCCGCAATGTTGACTCGGTCCTCGACAAAGTATTAAGACCGTCCGTTTGCACACATTCATTTATATGTCATAGTGCATTAAATTGAAACTGTAAGACGAGAAAATGTCAGACAGTCTGGAAAAGAGATATATAACTTGAATAAATCTTATCTATACTATATCTTATCACAGAGCCGTGTACCTAAGAATAACAGGATTTTATGTCTCGATTTGTAAACAGGAAGCTAGCACAAACATAAAAAAAAAATTATGTTTTTCATAATCTTATTTTTTTATTGACCTACCGCAAAGCAATGTAAAATACAATATATAGATCTGGAGCGTAAGTTTCAGATCGCATAAGTTAAGCCGCAATATAACAAGAAGAAACGAGATCTTAGCGACGATGCTATTACATGTAAAACCGTGACAATTTAGAGTAAAAGAATGGATCAGCGTACTCCTCGCATTAAGAATTTCTTTCTGTCTACCAGTGTTTTTCTATCTCCAATAAAATATTTTTATCGTATCTTGACTGAATATCCATCTTGCGCCGAAATCGACTCAATAAAGAGGCAACTTTTCCAATTTTCTACGAACCGACTGTTCGGAATTCGATACACCAATCCAGCAAATCCTTAGCTCGATTATACGCTAACCGCTTTCCTTTAATCTCCCGGAAAGCGCTTCACTGGTATACCCCTTGCATATCAATAGACAATAGATATTCAAGGACATAATTCAGCAATTAATAATGTAAACTCACAATCAACAGTAGTAGATAGAATAATAACAGCAGTAGATAGAACAACAACAGTAGAATAATAACAGTAGTAGATAAAATAATAACAGTAATAGATAGAATAATAACTATACAGAGCAGAGTAGATAGAATAATAACTTTATACAACACTCCTCAATCTTCTCATCGCAGACCTACATTGCATAGTCAACGTTAAACAGAGTTAAAATTACAGCGATACAGAGTAACTCTACCTATTAGTATACTTTAAAGCTAATTTGCTCATTACTGAATTAACTATTAAATATTGTAAGCTTTAATTTTTTCTGCTTGAAATCAATATCAATTTTTCAACTATTTCTTTTTCTTGTAATATTTTTTAATTTAAAAAAATGGTAATGTTTTATAATGTTTTTGTGATAAAAATAAAGAAAATTTTTTTGTTCCTATTGTAATATGCCCCCAATTTATTTGATTCATTTTAACATATAGTTATTCAAAATAATAAATATTAATAATATAATAATAGATGTTAATAATAGATGTTAATAATAATAGATGTAAATAATAGATGTAATTGTTTAAGTCAATATTTTATAAATCATTATTTCAATTATACTTACAATTTCAATATATATATATTCATTGTATAATATTATATATAACGCTCTTAGTACTAATACAGGGTACATTAAGAGGAACAAGCTTAAAATCTCACTGGATTCACATAAATTCCTCTAAATTGTGATATATCTTTCAAAATGTTTGCTATATTTTAATAGTTAAAAAAGGGAATATTATTTTTGAATAGAAGAATATTATCTTTGGTATGGTATATATTAACAATTTAACTTGACTAAAAAATATACTTTTTCTTACTTGTGTTAGTTTTCTTTAAGACTTGTTTAAATACAAAGGATACACTAATAGGAACAGTTACTTTAAACCTAAATAAACTGTTCCGGAGTGTTTCACTTCTGGGAGATTGGCAGATCTTTCGTCGCAGTACTGGAATATAGATAAAACTCTGAATGGAATCTGCTGCGAGGATTCAGGGGTTGTTTCGCTCAATATTGTGGACGCGGGCGTGTGATGGCGTAGTACAGAGATATATCCGCGCCCTGGCGTACTTCCCGAGGCGCGCGTTCGACGGTGGAGACGCGACACGTAGATTCGACCCCGTTTTCAGGGCGGAGAAAGAAAAATATTGGTAGTAAATTTCACCGAGACGGACGTGCCTGTATCTTCCTGCTCGTTCGCTTGCGCGATCCGGATGATTTATCTCGTCGCTCATTTTTTTCCGTGAGGCATCGCGCGCGCGACGCGATAGAACCCGCATTTTCGCCGGATACGGCGCGTAGTATTGATAGCGTGACCAACGTGCCGAGAGATGTATTTTCCCCGTTGTCATTATTTCGGGGAGGGGTGAGACGTACGTGGCCGATGTGATCGGCCAGTTGCCGAAAACCGCGTTCGATACTCTAGAGATTGAAACGGTCGTCCTATGCAATTTCACAGACCTCGAAGAATTAATTGCCTTTTTATAATGGTATTGAAGTTTGCTGTTTTTTACAGCAACTTATACATTTTTACTATTGTATTTTTTAAACACTAAACTTTTATTATTATATTATTTATACTTTTTTTATTATATTATTTATTTTTTCATTAAAAATGCAGCTTGATCGTTTAAGGCCTTTATTTCCTATATATTGTGTATTCACATTACGATCTTAAAAGTTATTTTTTTTAATAATGTAATTTTTTTATTACTTTATATATTTTTTTACGAAAAAAAGAAAAAAGACATAGCTAAGAGTTAATTAAACAGAATAGATGGGAGTTATGTTATCACATTTTTGGACACGAATAACATAGAATCGACGATATATCTCAATCAATGTCAAAAGTTGTAACATTGTCGCAACGTACAATATCATAATTTTCACGCAACATATTAACTATTGCGATGCACTTTGTCATTAACCATTCATTAACTATGGTAGAACATCAAGATAATTTACGTACATTTATTCGGCTTTATTATACGAACTAAAGGTTAGTTGATGTGCAACGATGCGATAAGATAAACTATCTACATTCCTCTGCTCTGCAACTTTGATATCCTCGCGCAAATATTTGCCTTCGATCAGACATAATGGAATCTGTAGTGACATGCAGCTTTACTGTGTGGAATATGTACGCAATGAATAATTTTATCGCAAATTTGCCTGATTTCTCAAGAGAGATTTAGACAAAAATTCCTTGGAGAAAATTCTAAATTATTAGATATATTTTAATATTTATAATGCTTGATGTAAAAAATTTTCAATATTTTAAAATGCTTATTAGTATATCGTTATTAAATTAATCAATGTAATTTGTGATGTTATTTCTAGCTTTATGATTGCATTTCAAGACAAACTGTATTGGAGTGCAATTTAAAAACTGAAAAAATATATATTTGCTTTGCAAATTTACATATGAATATTATTAAGTATCAAAATCTAGGAGGTAATCACTAGATGAAATTTGTTCCACAAATTACATAATTTCACTTGATTTCATATGATTTCATCCGATTACAAAAAAATAAATTTTCTTCATTACATATAAAGTCATTTGCTAAAATAAACGATTTTATCTAATATTACACAATGATTTCTCGTGATTGCATATGTAATTATTGGAATATATAATACATGAGGATATCATATGAATTTTATATTTCGAGAACATTGCCTCACTATTACATTAAGTGATTACCTCCTCGCCAAAATCCTTCAATCAAAAATAGGATTCTTTCTTTTATCTGATTTTAAAAATTTATGTAATTATATGATTTATATTGATTAAGATAAAAATGATAGTGATTAAAAACTACAAGGTAAATTGTCTTATATAAGTGGCTGCATCAAATATTCGCTTCGGCAATCGCCGACAATGGAATTCGCCGCTGTTTCGAAAACAATTTAAACTTCGTCGCCCCAAGTAATCTCAAGCCATCATTGAGGAAGAACTCGAACCGACGACGAGAGCAAAGTCCCTGGCGAAGATTTTGTTCGCTATTGACGAGTTAATCTGCTTGCTGATATGAAATAAACATATTAAAATTTCATAAATAGGTCGAAATTAATAGCTTTTCTCCCAAAATTATCGTAATTACTCATGAAATATTCGAAAACCTTGCAATATTAATATCTTTTGTATAATTGATTATATTGATGTTAATTGAAAATTCTTTTTTTCATTTAAAAGTTAAGTATTACATTTTTATATTAAATATTAAGAAGATATATACATATATTAATAATTTTTGTTTTACGAAAAGATAATTTTAATTATTTTAGTAATTTTAACTTATTGCACTACTTCTATATATGGAATGGAATCAAAATTATTATTTTCCACATTATGTTCTATTTATAGTAGAATAAAAATGTGATGTGCTTTTATGAATCATGTCACTCAGATGACAACTTCAAAGTTCAAAGAGGAAGAGTCACGAACAAAGCTCTTTGCGGGAGAGGAAATTCACGATTTGTGAAGGAAACTTATAGTAGAGAGTAATGTCATTACGCAAGCGGAAAGATTTCGTCGTCGCAAAAGTATCTGAACGGAAATACCAATATCTCAATGCCGCAATCGGCTTTGTAGTAAGCAACTTGCATCAAACGATGCTATCACATAAAGGACGTTTGAGAGAAAAGTTAGCCTTTCTCCGCTAAAGTTACTGATGTATCAACGCGCGGAATGAAACCGGATTATTACTCTGACCGAAGAATGAAAGTAATTGAAGAAATAAGTTTCGAGACGGAACGTCTTTCGCGAAAATATTCGCGCTCGTTATATTATAGAGACTAGTCTTTATGGAAATGCAGAGAACCAATACAGTAAGTGCTCTCGTCAATTCCGAAAGTAATCATCGAGATGTGATTTTACAAGTATCTTTCCAGATTATCGGATTCTTTAATGAAAAGTCACTGTAAGTAGATATGTACATAATTAATGATGTTAAAAATCGATGATGATAAAAGTGGAAGGTGCTAAGAGGAATAACAATTGCACCAAAATTTTCATTTGAAAATGAACGAGCGATGGCTTTAATGAAGACAAATTGCCGTTATTTCTTCATTATAAACGTGCCCGTTGAGTTAGTTGTGCGGCTTCGTATCTTATAAGGAAGTTCAGAGAATTCTGAAACTGTTGGACTCGGAGCGAAGCATCTAAATACTCTCGACTCTTGTAATTTCCCTATCGAGAGCAAAAGCCCATCTTAGACGTCGAAGTGGTGTGACGCTTTAGGCATCCTGCTTGTAAGTTACATCTCGACACGATAGAATTTCTTCTTTCGACCGATCGATCAGAGATTTACAGCATTCAATTTCCATTGTCAATCAATGTTCTTTCCTATCATAATTATATTACTTAAACAGATTCATAAAATATGTATAAATTTAATAAATAAATTAAAATTGCATATTAAATATGATTGAATACAATTAAGTCGGACAATGAAATCTGTATATAAAGTTCAGAATTTTATAAAAGAAAGTAAAATATAAGATAATCTTCCTTTTAAAAACTTCCTTTTAAAAAAAGTCAATATAATATACATTTATAAACTGCAAACGCTTCCAAGGATAGAGATATTTTTCTGAGAATATTAAAGATTTCGACAAACGTACATTGAAAAATTATCTCGCCATATCATTTTAAATTTCAGTAGACTAATAGACAAAAGGCAAACAACATAAATTATGTGACAGTATGATTCACAGATGCGACAAGGGTACAGCATATTTCTGAAGCCGTCGCACATCGTGAGAAGGCTCCACAAAGCAGAATGTAAATGATCTGCAAGCGGAGAAACGGCATCATTTCACGGGCAGTTAAGCCAATCGGGTATTCAGAGGCACCCAGATTCGACATTAGTAGAAACGAGGAGATATCCGCAAGATACATCGTTGGCAGACGTATTTCCGTCGATAGAAATCGTTTTGGAGTTGCAAATGAATCACAGTGTGCGGCTATTGGAAATCTATTGGAAGGATCCTTCTATCGTTTGTGGATATACATTTTAATCAAAATTAAATCGTCAATCTGATCCCGATTACAATGTCCTAGAAAGCTTAGCAAAATTCGTGTTAACGTTTTATAAATTTTACAAGACTGCACAAATAAAGCAACGATGTAAAAAACCATGTGAATTTTTATTTAAAAAAATCATCGTTTATATAAACCGCTGTTTTTCTTTTCTTCTTCCTATTTTCATTTATTACATATTAATTGTTATATTAATTAAGCTAAGTACTTCGATATTCATCAAAATTAAATCTATTTCTGTACTCAAAATCAACCAATTTCACGATAGGTGTCACTGATAATGGCCTTAAAGGCAGTGATCTTTTAAAATCACCGAGACGTTGGTTGGCCCTTGTGCTCAAATATGTCGATGAAGTGGTTCTTGCTAGGTCTAAAGCTTTTACATGGCGATGTCTACATATAATCTAACCACCCATGTCAAGAGTCGTCCTTTTCATTGAATTTGTTCTCCAAGAATTTCTCGCCTCAGCGCTCAGCTAACTTTCGAGACGTGCCAATATCTAGCCAATATCTTCTACATTTCTCGAGAAGGAGGAAACAGGTAATTTTGCAAACCAAAACGAATAATTAGCTGACTAAGCACTTGTCACGAGGAATCCTCGAAGAATGCAGCGACGACGGGGGTTAAAAAGGAACGAAGGAAGGGGTGAGTATCCCTACCGAGGTAGATCCGTGACTAATCTAAACCTCTGGAACTCATCCTTGGAGCTGCATGTGAATGCGCCCAGCATCCACTTCAATATCCCGCGGGCTTGCCGAGATGATCTTCATACTCTTCTTATCAAGAGTCCCTTGCATTGCTATGTCTCTCTATTTTCCGCATCTTAGTTTTACGCGCCGCAATCGTTAATAATAACCGACCGCGGTATTCTGTTCTTTCGAAATATTAATGTGTTATTTGTACAAGAAAAAGAAACTCACGCGAGTTTGATAAGTTAAAAAAAGATAGTTCACCTAGTGTTGGAAAGATATATTTGATAATAATCAATATTTTCTTGAAAGACTCAGCAAATTTTAGCAAAATGCAGAGTTCTGAATAATAATAAGTTAATGAATAATAATAAGATCATTATGTAAATTAATCAAATAAGTAAAGAAAGGACCAATACTAACTCTTGATGACTATATAATAATATTTTAGTAATATTATTATCAAATCGCGATCAATTTAATTTTGTTATTACTCCAATTTTAGTCTACAATTGCATTTCAAGTTCAATTACACATTAAGCGCAGTTTATATAATTAAATCTTTTATATAATTAAAAGATGTATTTAGAATATAAAAATATTATTACTAAGATCTATAAGCTTCGACCACATTAGTTCTTTTCTTATCTATTTAAGTTCTGCGTATTAAAAACTTGTGTAGAAAAATGTTGAATAAATGAAGAACCATGAAAAAGATCTTTTCTTATAGTTACTAATTTAATTTGTTTCTTAGTTACGGTGATTCCGCAAAATATAATAATTGGAACTTATTTAATGGAATCTTTGTAAGATACGGTTTTCTCTGATATTTTCAAGAACACTTGTAAAATCCATTATTCGCATTACCCCGATAAATGCATCAAATAAACGGTATGTTTAAATCTGTAAATATTGAATGCGATGCATTCGAGTAGTATTAAGTTTGCATCCAAGCGATATAAGATTAGTTGCGTCCGAAGCATCGTAAACTTACCGGACGTTAGAAAAGTAAGAGCACCCTTATACATAAAGCAACAAGGTTCCGACATGACATTACGAGAAATAGCAGTCGAGCAGTGGACCATCCTTTCAGAAAGTTTTGGAATTACGACGTTTCCACAAGAATAACAATTTTTTCAGCCGTTATTAATACGCATTTATTATTATATATCGGATGTTGATTGATCTGATTTGAACGTTATTCATTACGACATCTGTCTGATCGGGTGAACCACTGATTTAATATCTAATTATACTCGATCTTGTTGAGACTACATCTCATAATATACATATAATCATCAAGTTTATCACATAATGGTATTTTATCGTAATAGATCACTGGATATTTCTACATCCACGCATTATATTTCACACCAATTTATGAAACATATTTGTCTGGCATCGCGATATGAACCGCTCCGAGTGCAAAACGACTCTCGTATACATCTTTGTCCCGTTTATGCTCGTACTGTTCGCATAACACCGTGATACCGCAATAACCACTATGCAAGGGTGCTATGCGATACCCCCTTCCGCACTACTAAGGATCTCGCGTGCGCGTGCAATGCACGCGGACACATTCTGTTCTCTTCTCACGTGGAATTCCACGCGGGAAATATGTTTACAGCCCCGGGTTATCACCGTTATTATTCTTTGTGATAACTCGTTTGCATGCATTGCAGCCATTTATTAACGCTTTCTTCATTAAATTCGTATAACTAATAATTTAGTCAATCTTTTTTTCTATACCTTACGACTACGTTATAAATAGAATTTATTTGTGTATTATGAATTTAGAAAAACTTCGCATCATGTGAGAAAAGTGATTTTAGTCAAATTAGCTAAAATTATAATATTTGATAAAATCTTCACAAATACAACCATCAAAAATGGACAAATTTTGCTATAGCATAAAAGTTGCAATTCTGTCTAATCGAATTAAGAAATTAGAAAGTACCTTCACGTACATTATTTGTTTGGTACTGTACAGTTACGGAATCTTTTTTAAATTAAACTTGTAACTGTACAAGCTTATATACTTACGATATGTACATCTATATGTAATAGCGTCAGACTACTAATGGAAGCCATCTACAACCGATACATTATGTAGACTCATATCATTCCCTTCCCATCGTTACATATATCGATTGTCAGATATAAACTTCACACTAATAGATATACATATGATTATGTATATATATAATGAATATGTATATATAATAAATACTTATACACTTAAAAATTGTGTACTGTAGACACAAAAATATTTTTCAATACAACTAGACCTAAAATAACAACTTTTAAACAGTGCTCCTGCAAAATCTATCCATTTTTATTGGTTACGCTTACTTTCTAAATTTTTTGGAGTTAGAATCTCTAAAGAATGAAAATTGAGGCAGTCTTAAAAAAGAGTTCATTCTTAAAAGAAATTCAAAAAGGATTTTAGAGGATATAGAGACTTAAAAATTAATCTCTCATAAATCACAAGTCAGATATCACAGTTCCAATCGATTTGATTGAAACCACTTTTTTTTATATGATTAGTGCGCGGAATCTTTTTTAAATTAAATTTGTAAAAATTTAAAAATCCCGTTACAATCACCAGTCAATATTCTTTAGTGGTGATAGCTATTTATTATAATTTGTAGTACAATTAAATCGTTGAGAGGTATACTTGATCAGAAAGGTTGCAACACTTTTTTTCACTAAATTTTGGAATTCAGTCTTGCTTATAGAACTGTTGAACGTAAATGATTAGATCCATAAGTAAGAACCAATTATTCGGTGAGCAAGTTGTATTTCAAAACCCATCGAAAAAAAATGTTGCAATCTTTTTGTAATCGATTACATACACCTACATTCCAATTGCTTGCGAATTATATCTTACCACTTTATAAATATATTGTTTAGACACCAACAATCGAGAATACTCATATTGTCATTTTGCTTCCATTTATTTTAATCTTGAAATCACAAAATTAAAATATATTTATTTTCATATTTATATACATTTATTTCGAATTTATAACTAATATCTACTAATTTATAACTAATTCTGTATTCATAGAATGTTATATCAAATCGCGGTCCCACAGGGAATTCATATGGAAATTGTCGTGAAATTCAGTTGATCAAAATGATGGATAATCATGTATCTTATAAATACGTGACACGTCATAAAATATTCATAAGGCAAACATATGTAAAATAATATTTACATAGTTAAGTATCACTTATCATCTCTTCTTTTCAAGAAGAATCACGGTTCCATGATGCATCATCGCTCTATATATTTCAACTTTATTTCTGTCATTATCTTTTCGTAAAAATAAGACTGATGCAAATAACATTTATCCTCGAGATATTACATTGAAATTAGCTGACGGCACATAAATATCAATTCTTATCGACAGCAATTATTTCGCTTGGATGATTAACGGAACAAAAAAATGAGAAGACTGAATCGAATCGGACACAATCTCCCGAAGATTCTGATCTCGAGCCGGAAATCCTTGCCAAATAAAAGCATCGTTAAGATAACTAACAGGATGCTATGGATTGCTGGATGGATCTCATCTAGTTGGAAGCGAGATGGAGAGAGTTTGACGAAGCCGAGGATTTCGAGGTGGGTCGAGGCCTCGGCTGGGTTGGGCAAATCGACCTAGATAAGTGAATAGTGAATGCACTCGGCGCACTAGGCGCGCTTCTAGACTCCGTTCTGCATGTGTCCTCTGTGCCAAATGCCCTCTCTGCGCCTTCTGCCATCGGCTCGCGACAAGATAATATGATTTTGAAATACAAGTCGTTGGCACGATCGCTCAATGTGCATGTGACGACAGGAAGTGAAAAATTATGCACGAAAAATTGTGTGGGATTGAAAATACGATGAGTACGAGAGAGACCTTAAATCCCAAAGTGAATAATTGAAGACTTAAATTATTGTAACAAATGATTGACGTGAACAAATTATTATAAATAATAATAATTAATTAATCTAGACTGTTATATGTAAATAAATTAAATAAATAAGGAAAGGAGCCAATACGATTGAAATTAAATTTCGATGCCCAATATATTTTTAATATTTTTATATATTTAGTATCGGACTACAAGCAATAAATTAATAGCAATAAATTAGTAGCATTATAAAATCAATTTAATTATGATATTATTAAATTTATAATTGTGTGTTTCAAATCCAGTATAAAGCGACATATAATTTATTTTACTAAAAGATATGTTTAAAATTTATAATTATTTAATATTAATATTGTATTATTAAGCATCAACATCTGACCTCGATCATATTAATTCTTTTCTTATTTAAATTATTATATTGGGAATACAAATTAATTTCCATTTTCCTAAAGATAGCTCCAATTGTTGTGAATGGTTCGGTTGAATAGTGACAGCTGATTTTGGCGGTTTCAAAGAGGTTAAATCTGCTAATAATATTCAGTTTATATCGCTTTGAATTTCATATAAAAACCTTGATTTTTACTGTGTTTGAAATGTCGAATTTTGTGTTAACCAAGCAGCATTTGCGGGAGGTTTTGATTTTCTGCTTTAATTGGAAGAAAAGTACAGCTGAAGCCCATCGAATGCTTGTCGAAGATGGTGACACTGCTCCAACTGATAAATCATGTAGAGAATGATTTCGACGTTTCAAGAATGGAGATTTCAGCGTTGAAGACAAGCCTCCCTCTGGA
>Ga0157363_1004472_pt1 | contig 12893 bp, 6 predicted proteins | sample AttsexASBM1_FD_111477 | JGI IMG/M metagenome (GOLD analysis project Ga0157363, IMG submission 111477) | Fungus gardens microbial communities from leaf cutter ant in Ribeirão Preto, State of São Paulo, Brazil - Atta sexdens ASBM1 | ecosystem: Host-associated > Fungi > Mycelium > Unclassified ...
AATTTATCTTTAACAATAGTTTTTGAAATTTCTATATAAAGAAGATTATATATCTTAATAAAACTTTCTCGAAATATATAACATCATAAAGATGATCATGATTTAAGTCTTGGATGACAAAAAATATTTTCAAACACGATGGCATTTATAATTGCGCGAATCTCGTGTATTTTTTTTTCTTCTTAAGAGACGTGCCGGTTTTCGTGCGTTCTTAATGACTTTCGTGAAAAATGCGATCATTAAGAAGCCGACAGCGCGTGCATTGTGTTTCGCGGCGGGTCGCGAAGCACGTCGCTCGCGGTGTGCGCCACCGCAGGATGCATCTAGCCAGGACTCTTGTAAGGCTGATACCATTGTTGTACCGAAGCGCATGCAAATGAGCACGCGGTCGACCTCTTTGGCGTGTCATAACGCCTTATAGGTATAAAGACCGTGTTTCCTGCCACAGTGGCGACGAGCCGGTCGTCGTTGTCGACGTTCTTCTTCTTTCTTTCTCTTTTCTGTTCCTCTTGCACCGCGAAAAACGTGCGGTTTATCGTTTCCACGAAAGACTCTGCAAAGGACAAAATGTCCATGGGTCATTGAGTCTGAGAATCCTATTCCATCCGGTTGGCTTACCTGTACTCTTTCCGTGATTTCTCTCTCTTTTTCGTCGTGGATTTTGCTCGTGGTGAATCCGTTCCAAAGTAGATATGGTAGAAAGAAGCGGCGGCGGGTCTCATTTTACTCCGCCAATCGTTCCGCATGTACTCTTCCGCATTATGTCACTCTTGATTAACATCGCGAGTTTTGAAAAATCGCTTTCTCCTTTCTCTATTTGCGCGAAATACACGCGGTGCGACGCAAATCACAGTGTTAAAAGCATTTTACGATTCTTCCGTCAACAATTGAAACCTTTTTGATTGTCGAAAGCAGATGATTTATTTCGAGAATTACACAATTAGTTATATATTTTATTTTCTATTTTATATATTGTTCGATGATATAATAGTATACAGCATTTAACTTCCCACTGAAATTTCCGAATTAAAGTCGATGAAAATGTATATACTTCGGAATTAAATTATGTAGAGAGTAAACGCGGATTGGATTATCGTCGTTAATTGTAGGCAATGCGTAGGCAAGTTAGTGTTAGGGGTCAAATTGTTTATTAGCGATCACTTTGACATCAAAATGAGGAGAAGTTATAGACTGCTCTTGCTCTCCACGATTATTTTATTTGCCGCATCGTAATTTCCACTCCTTTAATATACACCTTCCTCGATTTTCTCAGCGTAGAATGTAGAACTTTCTCATGAATGCCTTTTCATGGAAGCACGAAATAACGAATACCTCACCTTATACTTTATACGTGCCCTTTTGGTTCCTTAATCGGACGTGAGAAACTGGTTCCAAGAATTTTCTTCATTTCTATTTTTCCTATTTTTTTGATATCACTCTTCCTGTATTAAATTACGCGTAAATAATAATGTAGTGAGCTTTACTTAGAATTCACGCGATGATACGCAGTTATTACCTTTCATCTTTAGCCATGATAAAACTATTTAGATAAAATTATTTTCTTCCTCATGTATCGTATATTTATAAATGTGGATATCTATTTTTCAATCAGTCACTTGCTTTTAATATTGGCAATAATTTATCATAATTCCTTGTGCACTTAACCGTATGATAAATCATTTATACAGATGGTATAAGATTGTAGCAGTTTGATATTAAGTTTCAGTTAATCCCCGCGATTAAAAGAATTATATTATACTTTCAAACTATATAAGTCTGACATTTCATACTTGTATCAACGAAAATAATTTTTGGAAAATTAATGAAAGCCTAGTGCTGTCACAATATTATATTTATTTATTAACAATTTTTTAATTCAGTAAATTTAATTTAATTTTTTAGTGAATTTATTTTTTGTTGAACATTTGTTTACTTTTAATCGATACATTACGCTTTTGACACGTTATTTTTTAAATGCAATTAACATTTCTGATTAAATTCGACGATTTGCTCTGATCTAAGCTATGTAATTCTATAAAAATTTGTGACGATATCTCTTTTTGATCCTCTTGAAAAGGAGATATCCTTCTTTCACGAACAAGATGCCACTCGTGCCAAAACTGCACCAATACATCTACACGATGTCAGTATACGAAGGAAAACGGTAGAATTGCGTGACTAGTGGATATCGGGTAACAGAACCGGCGCCATTAGACTTACTAGTCGTTTACTGGTATTATCCCTCGCGTTTGCATCAAGAGGTCGTGAAACCAAGTTCCGGACCTCTTCGGCATCGCGGGGTGCCGGAAGGGATGCCTGAAACGATATCGAGTGTCCGACTCGTGCAATTAGAACGAAACGGAAGGTTAATGGGATTAACGTGCCACGCTCTCGGCAGCTCAAATAATAGCGATTTCGCAGGAATGAACTTCTTAAAAGGATCATCATGGATTACAATCGATTTACTCGGCTTTTCCCTCTCTAAATGTAATGCTCGGGAACTAATAATTTCATCGAACTAATGTATTATCGACAAAGAGCAAACTAAAATATTTGAATTCTTTTTTCTATTATTAATCCGATACATTTCAGTTTAATTAACAATACATAGAAATCTATTATCATAAATCTAATAAATAAATCTGTTGATATTAAATTAAATTGAAAATGAAATATAACAATTATTATATATTTATTATATATACATCGTTCAGCAATATCAAAAGTTATATACCAAAAATATATTTCTTGATAAACTTATAATTGAATATTGAAAATAAATATACTTATTTCGAATAATAAGACTTAAAAGAAATAAATCAATAAGTAAAAAATACAAGCTGCAACATGTTTCAGTTTATATTGGCTTGTATTTTTTACTTATTTTAAAAGAAATATTTTTGCCATTATGTTAGATATATTATTATTACACAAAGAGCATTGCACTTGTAATTACTAAAAAAACTATTCGCCTTGATTATTTCATATGAATGATCGGCGAATTCTGCTACTTCTTTTTTGTTACAACGTAATTATTGACTGATGAGGAATATCATAATAACGAAGCCGCTTGTAAAACTCGTGCCATTCTGACACGAAATTGCCGCCTAAACGCGGCGATTATCGTGCGGCACGAGATGTAATTCGCGAGCTCTTTACTCGATTCAATTATTGCTAATTGAATCGAGTAAAGAGCTCGCGAGCGCGCTCGGCATTTAATTGCATCGACGGGGCGCGGCGGACATATTCGTGCGCGTGAATTCCCACGTTATTGGATCGCGTCGACCTTGAGAGAGTTTATCTTCCACCCCATAATCCGCCTTCGGCACCGCTAATATGCTGTGACTGATTTAAGGTACGTTTATCATAAACTCGGCAGAAAGACAGAGCCGGTTCGAACGGAACGGGAGGGCGGGAGGAGACTATTACGGAGGAGTTATGGGTGTAGATTATGGTCGGAGGGAGGATGAAGAGGATGCGACCGTTAGGAAAGATTGAGAGGTTCTATCGTTGAAGAGGAAGCTAGAGCAGGGATGAAGGAACAAGGGAAAGAGGGGGGGGGGAGAGGGAGAGAGGGAGGGAGAGAGAGAGAGAAGATAACGTAATCGTTCATTAATTGTGATAATCGTAATGCCTTAGGTCCGAGAACAACCTCTCTTGGGCATGCGCGTCTTTGAACGTGGCATCGAAATGCGCGTACATCGCAGCCTGTATCGGTAATTAACTTGGTAATTAGGCGTAAAGGCGATAAACTACGTGCACGCAGCCTGGTACGGGCCGAGACGGTCGATTCGATTAGCGCCTCTCCTCAGTTCTTCTTATAGAATCCCGTATCGTAACTCCATCGGCTGCTCCGTGACAGGCCCATGTATTTACCCGCGCGCGCCGAGCGTTTCAGAATAATAAATCGCACCCTGTATTTTCTAGCGTTCGCGGCCACAGGGGCCTTGACTTTGATACCGGCTGAATAAATATCGTGCCGTCGATTGCTATACGAGGCTCGAATATAGCGCGAGATTGCCGGCTGCAAGGTTATCTCGATTACCGCGAAGTCACCATTTGCAGATATGCATAAACATAATCTAATAAGATTGATCTTATGCCCGTTTTACTTTTGGCTTTCAACTCTGATATTTGGCTTTTGTTGACAAGTTATCGAGAAAGTTCTTTACGTCTAAATCAGTTTTATCATCAGGAAAAATATTTTGTTTTTTTCATCAAAATTTTGCTATAACAACAAAAATTTAGTTGAAATGTACTGTAAAAAACTGTAATACGAACTAAGTTGTTTAGTTGGTATAAACAAATATTTTTCTATTTACAAAGCAAAAAATTATATTTTACAGAAGCAATAAATTTCTATATATAAACGAAATATTTGGTTGCTATTATAAAAAATGCCTCAAGTAAAATTAAAGATCTAAAAATTAAAAAAAGATTAAGACAGAAGCGGATGTGTAAGAATATAAATTTCAAAAGTATATTCTCTGATACATACAAATTTTGCTCAAAACAAGGCAATCATCTTTTTGAGCAAAATTTTTATGTATAATAGAAACTATACACTTTTAAAATTTAATATGTTCTTTAAAAAATACTGTATTTCCTCTTAGACATTTCTTTTTATATACACTTTCGATCTTTCACGTTTTCCTTGCTTGAGCGATCTATTTCACCTGCAAAAAAAGCGCGTCGAAGGTTCACAGGTCATGACAGGAAGGCGAACGCTTAATCCTGTAGGAAGTGCACGATCCATGGATCACGCTCGCTACCAATGCTTCGTCGTAACCTTCGCGGAACGTATCGACTACATCGCACGTGCATGTGCCTTGTAAATATTTGTATGATGTACGATGTGTCGTGTTCATACAGTTCATATCTTTGCCATAATACGTTTATATACAATCGTGGAAAAAAAAATGATTACGCTTCGACGGAATGGTAACAGTTTTTAACGTTTCAAAGAATAAATTCATTTCGTTTGAAAAGTTAAATGTATTAGAATCTTAAAGAAGAAATAATTAAATGATTTTATTTTTTAAATTCATTTCCTTTTATGTTATACAATTAAATAATAATGAATATTTCTGATAATGTATAATGATTAAAAAAATATATATACGTTAATAGGTGTTAAAGATTTTTTACAACTTGACTTGAATAATTAAGAAACATCTATGTATGAAATATATAAAACAGCAGATATGTATTTTCATTTTTTCTTTAATTTATCAACGTCAAGAAAGTATCACGATCGTACGAGATTTACTTACGATCGCCAGTCCGCTTTCGTACATTACTCAGAACAAATTTATACGAAGCGGCTTATTGGATCGCGTCTCAGTGGCTTGTAGGGAACGACAAGACTGAACTGCATATTCTCTTCTCTCGGTGTTGAAACAGGTTGCTTGTACGCGACACCTGCTCCCAGACCTGAAAATTCTTTCGCGAAGCCCGAGGGTCCTTATCGAGTTCGCTCATCTCCAATCAGGTCCACCGCGGACCAATGAATATTCCCGGCGATATTTCGCCGACGTTAAATCGCCATATCTCTGCCCGCATGGATGTCGTTACTCATCGCTCAGCTGCGTTCTCTCGTTACTTTATAATTATTTTCTCAGCGAGGCTACCGCTGGAATTTGGCCTTCAGCGCGAGATAATCGCGTCTATAAATCCAAATTTGGAGACTCAAGTTTTTCGCTCTTATAATACATTTTTGTATAAATTGTACGCAAGATTTAAAGCGTACTGTATAGTGATTTAATGTGAAAATATAATAGCGATATTTTTTTGTAATACTAATTTATATTGGAGTAATTAATTGAAGTAATAAAAATAATCGTGTAAAATTACGATTGAGATAGCCAAAGAGTTGATTCTACGAAGCTTATTTGCGGTGATACATTATGTTAAGTGTATTACATTCAAATGAAATCTCAGGATCGCGTGAAGCAATGTAAAAACTCCGGCTGCTGTCTAAGCGTAACACGATCGTAATCCCTGCGAGACAGATTGCACGATTTCGTGGTAATGAACCTTGAGACCTTAATGAAAGTGTTACTAATGGTTCTCGGCGTTTTATTTGATGACCTTGGATCATAAGAGGAAACCGAGGTATAATTGTGACCACGAGGACTTTCTTATTTCGCTTAAGCTTCAGCGGATCTGCGGTGGCGATATCGCGTAACTCCTGTTTCGCTCGGATAAAAAGAAGGTTCGAAAGTGTGTTTCCTGCGGTTGAATTGGTGATCCAAAACATAGAGGTAACTTTTATCGTTCTCGCGAAATACATCCTTCCTGCTTGTTTTTTCGGGATGGACCATTCGAGACATTCTGTGAAAAATATTTTTTTCCACTTATATCGAGAAGTCATCTGGAATCTGCGCTCCACTAACTTTCTACGAAATCGATCTCAATATTATAAATTCATACAATAAGATAAGTTTCGAATGAAATTGTAACCGCGTGCTGAATGTAACATTTCTGCTTCAACTGCACTCTTATCGTTCGCAGTTGCTCGCGAATATGGCGAGATTATAGTGTTTCCGGAGTAATCATCGCGTAATGACTTTATCGCGAAATGCATCTGTAACTGTGTAATCTTGTACTGTTAAGAAATGAGGACACGAAATATGAAAGGGTGAATTATCAGACCAAATCGGACAATAAATTGCATAATTAACGATAAAGCCCTATCTGCGTCATCATTATTTAAAATTATTTCCTGTTAATCGAATTACTTGTAAACATTCATATGATTGGTACCATAAATATAGAAATTTTAAAATTACATCTTGCTTCTCAAAAATAATTATATATTTTGATGAAAAAGTAAAAATTTATTTTTGCAAACACTTTCAGAAAATCATGCCTAAATCATGAATTGTGTTTAGATTAAAAAACACAGCACTTTTAATTATAATTATGAGTTTAATTACTTTTTTTAATTAAAGAATATTTTTAAATTTATAAAATATGTTATTTTCTCTTATTGTACGGCTTTTGTTAGATCAATAACTCGAATGTCTCATCGATCTTAAAGTCTTATCGAGTTTATCGGTCGACATTACGATCGCCGACGTGGCACAATCGCAGCGCCGGGTTTCACGATTCTCGATCGGTCCTTTGTCGATCCTTTGTGTTACGTATTGGATATACTGGACTTGTTATTTTCACGATAAGGCGCGTCGAATCACGAGGCGCCGCCACCGTATCGTCGTCTTTCTTGGTGGACCAGACATTCTTGTGCAATTCTTTAAGACCTATATAAATTATATATCCGTTCTCCTCTATATCGTCGCGCGCGTTGCAACATTTCTCTTTTTCTCCCGTTCTCGCTCTCTCTCGCTGTCCACCCTTTCCTCTCCATGGGTCGCGAGCGACTTTTATTGCCAGTGCTGTAACCTCAGTCGTAATGTATATATATAGATGCCCACTTTGTCGCGACGACGCTTCGCACACGTTTGCGACACTCTCGCCCGACATGGGATATTGCGGTACACGTGGTCGATCGAGAACGCAATCGCAGAAGCGTGGTCGTAATTTGCGCGGGATTCCTCGCCAGGAGTAGTCATTATCGTCCTTTCGCAGACGATCTTTTCCTTACAATTCGCGTAGGACGTTCTGGCCCACTCGCAAAACTCGTTTTCTAATTTGTTGCGCAAGATAAGGACATCATCTGGTGCTAGGCTTATTGAAAATATAGAATTACTTCACTGAGAGAAAGGATTTTGTTAGCAAGCCACCAGTATCTTTAACGGTGATCGGTAAATATGTGACAACAAATTTTGTAGTTGTGTTTGCTGCTAGTTTGCTATACCAACCAATTAATAACAGAAGCAAATTATATAGAATCTAATTTATCTCTTGGATAAACATTAAGCTCGTTTACATAGAATTCATAGATCATGGAGTCTTAAGTCATAGGGAACCAATCAAGCATAGTCAAATGTAGGAAGAATATTTGATTAGAATTGATCAATTTCTTACGATTTGGGATCCTGCAATCGTCTATGACTTATATATATATATATAAATATAAATATATAAAAACCTCTTATTTGCTAGCGATACTATTGACTATTTGTTACATTGTCGAATTAATTTACAATCGTAATAAATCGGTTTTTTTTAAATATCACAAATATCATTTGCTTTCCCTTGATTAGTTCCTATAACAAAATCATTTCTCTCAATGTTCATTTGAAGATTTTTCGAAATTTTCTTATTGCAAGATTTTCTTTATGACAATAAAATGTAAGTTAGTTCAAAGATTAAGATATATGCAGTTTTGCTCAGAAAAGTTGCCAGATAGTTTCTCTGCTAAAGGAAAAAATAATAAAAAGTAATTTTAAAATTGAAAATTGATAATTAAATTACATTCCAGCATGAATAAGATATACAATACATTTTTTAAATCTTTAATGCTTATAAATTAATATATAATAATAAATAACTTAGTTATTTTTTCGATAATCGTGTATTAAAAGTAACGATAATTACATTATGTTAGAGAATTATCTATATAGCATAGCATGTTCTGAATTTGCACCGTTTTCACCATAGTGCTTTCCTTTGCGGAATTCATGACTTCTTGCTATAAAAATATCTATAAAAGTCTATACATATAATTTCGACGGATGGCGAATTGATGAGTGAATCATCAAACCCGGCGCATTCTTGGATCGACGATGAACGACTTGCCTGTTCCTGGAACGGCCTGGTATGCTAATTGCCACGTTCGTGCATATACGCGCGTGTCTCATGCACGCACGCGCGTGTATAGTTCCTCCTGAGTGCAGAGTCAGGATAACTGCTTGACCAAGCACATCGTTCGCAGTCTAAGGCTCTTTCTACCTTTTTTTCTTCGTCGGTTCTGTGGTCAGTTGACTCCTTTTCCAGGGATAAATGTTGAGCCTCCAAGAGCAAAAGCTATAAACTTTCAGGGATTCCAAGTAGAAGCCTAATGTATAAGCAAAAATGTAGTAGAGAAAATTATATTTTTTTTGTATTTCTCTCTGTCTTTCTCTAATTTTTTAATATAAATTTCTTAATAAAATTATTTTATGAAGTTTTTTAACAGAAGTTCAAGTCATGATCCATTATATGTAATTTATAGTTAAGATATTGTACATTGAAATTGACAAATTTATGCCGATTAAGTACATTAAATTTATTAATTTTAAGATTTATCTTTGTCTCTTTTATTTAATATTGAAAAACATATAGACACGCGGAATTTACATAAAGATATGGTTATAACATCGAGAATCCTGTTTTTCAATTCTCGATGTCCCGTCGCGAAAAGACAAGTTTTGCTGTGGTAGGCTGCCATGATGATTAATTCGATTCGTTAATTAAACGAAATAAATTGTCATTGCATGAGAACTAGAAATGAGAGAACGATGGAACGATTTGATTACTTTAACTGATTCTTTTTAAATTGTTTAAAGTCCGAAGAGGAGAACTTTTGCAAAGGAGAAATTATAGTTTGTTTAACACAAATATTCTCGTTTGCTCTGGCGTTATTAAAAAAATCTAATTGATAATAATGCGCGTAATTAATTACCCGGTGTTGTAATACTCTCGGATCAGGCATGGGAAACCACAAGGATTCAATCGTGCGGATAAGAGAGCGTTCTTCGTGACAGCGATGCTATCATAATTAATCTTGAGGCGAGGTGGGATTGTACGAAGTGGGCTGTGACAAATTCTTGACGGTATCGGCCGCAAGTAGCTCATTATTATCGCTACTTCTGCGCCCGGTGTTGTCTCTGCCGATCCTAATCGACGTCGATCTCCATGGTGGGTACTGTCGGCGTCGTTTCGCTGCATCATCGCGCGTAGCTGCATCCGCAATTTCATCGCAGACAAAGCTACGTATGCACATTCGCGTCTCCGGGATGATCGCCCGGGGAGATCTCTGATCCGCGTGCGCAGATATCGGCGCCGGTGCGTATTATCGTTGCATAGTCGGCATGCGGTATTAACGTACCGATACAATGTTTAATTCATACTTCAGAATGAAGAATGCATGCACGCGCGCGACGGGACCAAAGACCTTGCGGCGCTCATTAAAAGAATCGGGGAACGTCGGAAATTTGTTGCGATCTAATAACTCCCGTGCGGGTGTTTAATTACTCTAAGAGACTAATTAAAGCCGGAATGTGGTATCCGGTCGCCGTTAACAATGAGTCGTTCTCAGGAAGCAAGACTCCCGCTACACGAATCTCACACGGAAGGGCGCTTGACCTTCGAATCCGGTTCATGGACCTTATTGCTGTTATTTTTGAACTATCGGAAGAGAGAGAAAGAGAAGTAGGATATTCCTCAAAAGTGCTGCATATTGAACGCGGCCGATCTCGTGAATTATGCGGCACGAGTTCTCGGGATCCCCCGCTGCCGGTGGTCATACTTATTCGAGATCTGCTCGCTGGACGAAGATCCTTATTACAAGAAATAGCTTTACGAGACCCGGTCGCGTCATTAAGTATGCATGGCCCGACCGCAGGCACGACTCTGCGTCTCAAGATTCCGAGACGTTCGCAGAGAGCATGGGACCTTCTAATCTCCCACCAATCTATCGCGGTTCTACTCTTCTACAGTTTCATGATAACCGAGAAATCGTTTTCACTTGCGAATTTAAACGGTGGGATTTACTTCAATTTTACATTTTTACGTAATCGAATGTAACATTGAATAATATTATTACTATCTTGTAAGAATACAATCTGTGAGATAAAATTAAGATCCATATGCGTTATAATCTTTGTACTTACATTTTTCATTCGTACCGATAAGTTGCTAATAATACATATTTTAATGTGGCGTAATTTTCTATGCGCATATTTTAAATGATGGCATGTTATTGTGATACTTAATCGCATTTGATTAATTTGCATTTATGAGCGTATTTTCATGCGTATTTTCATACGTGAGAATAAAAATCTGATAATTTAAATGCAAAGTATAATTTTAAAGCATACTTATTTTTTAACTTAAAATTACGCATATTAGTAACTAATTAAATTTAAATATAATTACTTTCAGTAACATATATGCGGTTTAAATAATAATAATAATAATAATTTAAATGGATTAATTATTCAACTATTTTTGTAACTATATAATTCAAAATTCGCTCTTAAGAGAAAAACATATATCATTATAATAATAATTTAAATAGACATCGGCACAATACAAATAAATAAATTGATTTGTGTAGAAAGTTAAGAAAATAAACTAATTTTAAAACAAAAATATCTGACGACAGTTTAAAGAAAGTGCAGAATTTCACGCCTATCGCGGCGATCAAACTGTGTCGCGTCATCTCGTGTCGATCTCATTTGCCACTGTAGGCACCTTTGAAAATCGAAGGTATAGCAGGGGACAACGTTCCAGGAGACTCATGCATAGCAGTAGGTGGGGCGTGTGTTCCCAGTGTAGTGTAGGTAGGTACGTCTTAACCTGAGATCAGTCCGAGCATCAGTGATCCCTCCTCTGCCGCAGCATCCGAGTGTGGTAAGGGACGTAGTGCGCAAACCGGAGCGGAAACCGACATTAACCATCAAACTCGCTGTCGGCATATCGTCAATAATCGCGGTCTCATTGTAAGTGAACGTTGCATTCCTGCGCGATTGAGTGCATCACACACACACACACACACACACACACACACACACACACGCGCGCGCGCGCGTGCACGCACGCACGCACGCATGCATCCGCACACACACTTGAATTGGACCCTTTAATCACCGAGGCCTGAGGAAATAACAACACCACTGCATCCACAATATTAACTTGATTTTTCGAAGCAAGCTTTCCTACGATATCGGAACTTCGGAGTGGATGATAAATTGTAGAAACATTATATGAACGATTGAAAAATATGCTATTATATGAGATCACGAAATATCTTGTGGACATTCCCTGTTGGCACGTATAGATATGAGTGAGTCGAAGTGAGTCGAAGCGATTACTTATTATGATCCATACAAGCATTTTATAGCTTAAGAATTTTCACATGCAGCGTATAGTGTTCTATGATCTTTTTTCTTCATTTCTAATCATTGACAGTGATTAATTTCTACTTGTATATTAATGATGTATCTCTACCTGTCTATCGGTCGAACAATGTTACCTTGTGTGATCGTTCTTTCAATTACAAACTATCGTATATAATTTAATTGATTAAAAAAAAAGTCCATGTACATTGATGCACCATATCTGATAACGCGAGCGCTATTCGTCGCGTAGTCTGCTATTAATCCATGTTCCATTCATGAATTGGTCATGGGGAAAGTATCGCGCTCGGTGTTGCTTTCTGGGGCGTTTCACGTTCGATGACCCACAATTTACAGCGCCCGCTTGTCCGTTACTTATCGTCCTTCGCGTATCGCTTATCCGGGGAACATCCAGTATCATTAAACGAAGATATCTCTTTTCTCGACTGGCCAAAACTTACGGCCGATCCTTTATCGACGTGATCCCCTTCCCTCAGGCTGTTATAAGCGACGTGCTTCAGAGAAAAAAGTGTTACAGACCGGCTTCGAGGATCCTTCACGATTGTCGGCAAGATATTGATCGCGCCACTCTCGGAGAGTAACGCGACAGGTACTCGAGTTCGGTTTTCGATGTTGGACCGGTCTGCCGCCAGAATGCTCATCCTGGGTGAGTCGTGATGACTTTTCGAAGTGTCCTCCGCGTCGTCGCGATTACTGGAGACCGTGCTGTGTGGTCTTTTAAAAAAACTTTTCACAGAATCACAGAACAAAGCGAAAAGACCACCAGCTATTAAGCGAAAGGAAAAAGGGAAAAGATAAGACAGAAATGAAGAACCGAAGAAAGGATCTCTCCCTTTCTCTCTCTCTCTCTCTCTCTCTCTCTCTCTC
>Ga0157363_1004474_pt1 | contig 12888 bp, 9 predicted proteins | sample AttsexASBM1_FD_111477 | JGI IMG/M metagenome (GOLD analysis project Ga0157363, IMG submission 111477) | Fungus gardens microbial communities from leaf cutter ant in Ribeirão Preto, State of São Paulo, Brazil - Atta sexdens ASBM1 | ecosystem: Host-associated > Fungi > Mycelium > Unclassified ...
AAAAAACCACCAATAAATAAAAGTGAATTGAAAGGCTAGAGGCGCGTTATCTGTTCTAGTGATAATAGAGACCGAGAAGTGAGGAAATTACTCAAAGCGCTCTAAATAATTCGAAGAGAAAAGAGAGAGAGAGAGAGAGAGAGAGAGAGAGACAGAGTGTAATTACTTGAAGCGCTTTATCGCTTTGAGAAATCATGAAAGTAAAGAAATATGATTACTCGAAGCGCATTACCGCTTCAAGTAATTAATAGAAGCGCTTTATCGCCTCGTGATATAAGAAAAGAAATGAAACGTAATTATTCGAAGCGCTTTACCGCTTTAGTAATTAAGAGAAGCGTTTTACTGCCTCATGATATAGGAAAAGAGATGAAATATAATTACTCGAAGCGCTTTACTGCTTCGAGTGATTAGAAGAAACGAAATCACCTGCTCGGAACGTTCCAATAATATAATTAATCGGTTCGAGCAGATATGCAATGATGTTATGGGAGGATATATTGAGGATGAATAATAATATAACATAAAGTTTCATTGTGAGCACAGAAGGTGCTCTTTAAATAAACAAACTTGTTTTATTTATTTATTTATCGATTTACAGAATAACTGAAGACGATTGCAATGAAGAAGAATAAAGACGATTACAATGAAATTTGATAAATCATTTGAAACATTTAAGTATTTATACAAAAAATTGAGATTTCTTTTAGTATTGTAAAAAACAATTTAATTTTTAACAACAAACAGATAATATAAAAATATGTTGTTAAATAAAAATATAATTTCATTCACACAATTTCATATGTATATAATTCATAGTTTGAAGTGTAAATATTAAAGACAAATTACATTTGTAAGAATACGTCCGAAATCCAAGAAGAAAATGCGGAAGCAAGCCGAAGAGAAGGGCGACATGTAATCAACAATTCATATAATAATAATTATTATTATGATTAAAAAATATATATTTAAAAAATATAATGCATATTAATTTCATAGTTCCTTTTATTCATTCAGCATTACTTTTAGTCTGTGACGATAAAGTATGAGAAAATACATAATTCTTACATAAAATTACTTTTTAACATGTTTTATGCTTTGTGGCTTAATGGGAAAGATTTACTGTAACTACAATTTATTAAAAATTATATGTTATCTATAATGTCCTCTTGCCTCTTGATCCACGCTCGAGGTTGAGCAACCGAGAAAACATTTTCAATCGTTCCAGTGAAATATTGTCTCATTCGCTCTTAGCACGCTCGATTGTCTCGTTTGCTCTGAGCACGCCAGAATTCTTAGAACGCCCGCCAAAGCTGGTCGAAGCGCGAAAGCGCCGAACCGCACATGGACATAGGTTCATACTTGTGTGTATGACTAGCGGTCGCGCTAGGCCGTCGATGGCGTTAATCGCGATGTCGTAAACTGTTCCTGAATTGGCGTCCTTGGTCGAGCCTTGCACCGCGAGGTAACAGGACTGCTAACTGTCGTCGGCATTTCAACCAAAAGTTCTTGTCCGCAGGAGTTCTCATTCTCCTCTTCATCTATACCTACACAAACTTACAGACTAGCCGCATAAACGTAGATGTGCATAAAGAAAATCATCCAATCATACTTTACGTACTTTGGATGCAATCCTTGACAGCAAATACTTGAGCTATACAAATACTTCAAAATTTTTTGATGAACTAATCGGAAGAAAGAATTTTATTAACTGACCAATCAAAAAATGCTTCGAAGCATTTGTAGCAACAAGTGGACCGTAACCTTTATAACAGAAATATGATTTGATAATTTTCTCTATGCGATTATGCAAGTTTGTGGTTATATAGTATTCCCTAGACAGCACACAATACTTACAAAACATTTATAAATATTTATAAATATTTATAAGATTTATTTTTAAAATTTTATAAATATTTTTATGGTCTTAGATTACACAGATTCCCTAATGGAAATGTAAAGGTTGTCGAAGCATTAAAAAAGTGTGAACAAAGAATTTTAACACTTCTTAAACACTTCATTAACTTTCTATTGACTTTTAGTGGTTTTGTATATTAATACACGCTCCACGAACTCTCCCCAAACACCCCGTAAAGTGTGCCCACATCTGTTACATTTCCCATACGTTAAAAAATTTTTTTTTTCATTAAAAATTATTTCTCATACACTCCTCAACAACTTCCGCAAAGAATGCATGGAGCGTACTGAAACACTTCATTCTTTGATACTTTGTCTATGCTTCCTAAATATTCAGCAAAAAGTACGGAGCATTCAAATATGCTTTGTGTACGCTTCCAAGATATAGAGATAAAAAAATTTATTTTAAAATGGAGCGTCATTGAGCTGTACAATAAACGAAGTGTTATTGAATAGTACGCGGTACCACCACCAGAGGGACTTAGCAAGAATTAACTTCTCAAATTTAGAAAACCGCACAGACTAGGATAAAAGACGTAGCAATAAAAGATTTTTCAGTTGTGTTCTAATGAAATAATTTTTTAAAGTTAGCTTTTAGGACTCCAAGAAGAAAGCAGCACTTTTTTTTAGATATTATAATAGATATTATAATAAATAAAATATATTTTAAAATATCATTTGCTTATCAAGGACTTCGATTACATTTCATTCACGTTCGTCTAAGAACTCGACGATGCTCCGTTTACGTTCTTTAGACTGCCTAATCATGCTCCGTTTACATTCAACAAACATTCTGTTCGTGCTTGCTGAAGAAAATTTATCTATACTTTTATTTGTTTCTTTAATGTTTAGTTGACGCTTCCTTTACGTTCCATATTCCAATTCTCGCTTTTTACAAGTTTCATTTATGTTTCTGTTACTCCCTCCTTACACTTTCTTTATACTTTCTTTTTCAGTATTATACTCCACTTTATTGATATTCGCTTTACATTTTATTTTCATCAAGGTTATAAACATTTATTATAAATATTATGAAATATTTATTGTAAATGTTGTAATAAATGCTATGAAAATACTCAATCAGAGTATTATAATCCAAGTAAAAAATACTTATTAGAAATATTTATTTATATTTATTATAAATATTATATAAATATTATGGTATATAAAATGTTTAGTCTATATTTTAATATTTCAAATAAAGCTTTATATAAAATATGTATTAAATATTCTGTGCTGTTTGGATTAAGGCTGGAATCAGACTACGCATTGAAGATTGAGATTGAAGATTGAAATTTGACCAAGAAGAACAAAGAAATTTTAGCTCCTTTTATTTCAATTGGTCGAATTTCAATCTTTCAATCTTTAATCTCAATATTCAATTTGATACTGATCAACGACTCATTTAAGTTAATTTAATTTTAAGTGAGAAGCTCTTGTATAACGCATACCACATAAGAAATTAAACCAATTAGAATTCTTTATTTTATGGAAAGGAACAAAATGAAAAATTAAAAAGGGATTATTAAATAATAAAAAAATTTGAAAGTTTTATTGTGGATTTTTAATTTACAAAATATAATAATTTATTGTTCAAGATTTAGCAAATTAAATCTTGTAACTAGACAATATAAAATTACAAGTATATATTTTCCAGCTAAACACATTTATAACTGAAAAAGCCCCTAAAGCACAAAATATTGTAGCAATATTTCAATAATGTGCAATATTACAAAAATTGCAGCAATGTTGCTGCAATATTAAAATTATAATATTTTATTGAAAATATTGCAACAATATTGCAAAATATTGTAATTTTTATATTTTATAGAGAATATTATGCATATTATAACAATATATTGTTGCAATATATTACAATTCATATATTATAATTCAGTAAATAACGCGACCCCGTCACTAGAGGGATACACTTTTCGTAAAAAGAAAATGTCCAAGGATCCTACAAGAAAGGATCTTATAAAAATCCTATGCAACGCATATCGAGTTAGCGAGTCTCTTAGAGATTCTCAACCTTTTTTGGGGCGTGTTTGGGTTCCCATCATCATGTCCTTGTTTTGATATTTAACATATATGTAATATGCTACTCGGCATTCAAATATTATGTTAAATACCAAATTCGGATGGGAATCGAAATATAGCCTTGGATGTGTTTTCTGGATGTGTTTTCCGAATATTTTTTGATCATAACTTTATCGTATGTATTTTGAAATATGATGCTAAACAATAATATGTTAGCAATTAATAATTATTACTAGAATAATTATTGAAATATTGTATAATGTTAAAACAATATTTTATTTTTGCGAACATAGGAATATTGCTACATATTGTAGCAATGTTTAGGAAATATTACAATCTTTCAAAATAATATTGCTGCAATGTTGCTGCAATATTTCATGTGCTATATAGGGGAATATACACCATATAATTTTAGCTTCTTCACGTATGACTGTAGCTTTAAATTTAGCTTTTTTTAGCGTTATATTATTAAAATTACATTATATGAAAATGAAAAATGAAAGGCTTTTATTTTTGGATTTAAATATCTCAATAAATGCAGGATATAGATTTTTACATTTATGTTTATCGTGATATATTTAAACATTTATAACATTTCTTTCCTTTTCCAACTAGTGCTAAAATAGCTAAATTTTATTTAAATATATTCTAAAATCAATAGATAAAAAACTGGGATATATTCTGTGTACATAATGCTGCTAATAGAAAGTACTGTAATTAAACATTGAAATGAGCATCTTATTTTTCATTTGATTTTATTATTCTAAAATATAGATTAATATTTTATTTAATATTTTGATTACTATGCCATATTTAATGCCCATAAAATTTGCAAAAGTCTCATTATTTATTTGCGAGTAACAATTTTATTCATCTGATTAAAAATAATTTTACTAAAAATTTAAGACATTAAGAGAGAAATAATATAAATTATATTTTATAATATTAAAAAGAACCATAAAATATTAAAATAAGTATATTAAGTTTATTGAATTCATTGCCAAAATCAATACGTTAATGACTTATATGTCTAATAACTTGAGTCAATATTAATTGATAATATACTGTTATTAAGTAAGTAATATTTAGATAGATGTTATTTATATTTTTTTATTTAATGTATAGGAAAAAATATTATAATTTGGGGATTATGTGAATATAGTCAATAATTTTAATTTTAATTTTACTTGAAACTACTCTTATAGTATAGATAGTACACGATTGGATTATTCATCATTAGACATTATCCTGCCTATTATTGTTCTTTGAAATACGATTAGGACCATCAGATTTAACAGTGGCTGCATTTAGCAGAGAAAAAAGCTGAATGATTCATACGTTAATATGATTGGTTCCCATACTTAAATCCAACCAGATCAAAGGACTAAATGCAAGAACCGATCATATAAAAGAATTTACTGAATTTACGCTCATTGATCAATTTTCTCTGCTGAATGTAGTCAATATAGTTTAATCTCAGTAAACGAGAATAATTTGAAATGATATAATGATTTTCAGAAGTACCCATTTGCGAATGTTAAAATAAATCATTTTCAGTCCCACGCATTTTTATTCGTTTATAAAAATTGCATGAAGCATATCTTTGTGTCTTTTCTTAAAAAAATTGCAGTTTTTTTAAGTGCAATATTTTGAATTTGCTCAATTCAAAATTCTGAATAGGAGGAAATGCAGTTTTTCAAATGAATGTAAAAAAAGTTTTATCATATCATTGAATTTTAAAAAAAGAATGAAAATAAATCATGAATGCTACTAAAGTATGCATTTGAATGATTTAAATGAATTAAAATTTCAATTAATTAAAAATTCAAATCAATTAAAATTTTTATTTTAATTCATTTTTTAATTACTATGACAATAATGGATACTATGACAATAATAACTCTAAGACATATAAAAAACATAAGGCAATAAGACGTAAGCAGTAAGGAAATTAATACGTTAGATTGGCTATTGCTTATGTTTTTATTGTTTAAGTTTTTTTGTGCTATGATTCTAATAATAATCTTTAATAATAATGATTCTTTTCTTTAAAATACATAACCTTATAAGGACTATCCAAGAAAAAACCTTCCCACACAAAAACTCACATATCCTCCAAATCACTTGACCGATTTTCAAAAACAAATCCATTTTAGAAACGTTTTTTAATTACAATTAAAACTATATTTTAAAAAATTCTTAAAAACTACTTTTGACAAAAATTTTTAATTTTTTCTGGAATCCCCTCCATCATACTTTTTATGGTGGTCTCGGTCACTTCCTTGGATGTCCTCTTTCTTCGCTGTTTTTGGACTCTGAAAACCCTTTTTTCTTCCAGATCCTTCTTTACAGTTGATAATCAAGTCTTCCTTGAAACGCTTAATGACTACACCGTTTTCCTGCAAACTCCCACCTCCCGCGCGATGAAACTCCACTCCGGGTGTTCTTGAAAAATTTTAATTATGGATTTGCGTGTTTCTACTTCATTTGCCATTTTGCAACTGAGAACAAAGCGATTACGAAACTAACTGTTTCAATCGTTTCTTACATTCATTGCAAAGCCTACTAAATTAAAAAATTGTTTTTTTTTTAAAGTGATTTGGAAGATATGTGAGTTTTTGTGTGGCAAGGTTTTTTCTTGGACAGTTCTTAAATACTAAACATGCTAAAGTTTAATATTCATTTTAACATTCGCATATATAAGAATAATTTAATTTTTATATACTTATAAAACACAGAACACAAACTAATAGTAACATTATTAATAATTTTCCTCAACAACATGAAACATGTCGTATATGTATAACAGTTATTACATTGTTAAATAAGAAATTATAGTATTCATGATTAATGTTATTGTTAATTAGTTTGTATTCTAGAAAGTGATGACAATTGATCTAAACACAAATGACTTATCATACATAATAAAGAGGAGAAAAGTCATCGTTAATTGTTGAATTAATCGTTGCAGAGAATTAATCGTTGCATGTCCCTTTCTTCTAATTCTAATTTTTAAAACTAGAAAAAGATAGAGTAAGTGAATCTAAATTAAAGTTAATCTACATAAGTCATAGGTGGAACTGGGCATAATGCCTGTTTCTACCAATGTAGTTCAATTTAATCTTGATTTAACTAACTCTTCTTTTTCTAATTAGAATTAGAAAAAGAGTAAATTGAACCAAAATTAAAGTTACATTGGTAAGAACAAGCATAAATCAAAATTTAATCGAAATTATGAAGTATCGCAATCCTAAAAAAATGTTCGACGCATATTGAGAATCACTGCATCTGGGCTTGGGGGTCGATTGTGTCTCTCGAAATGAAGTGAAAATTACAAAAGTGAACAAATTCAGTGGAATATTCATAATTTAATTGGTCAATATCTAGTAATTATTGCTTATTTTTATAATCTTCATGTACACTACACCGCGAAGCAGTGTAGTGAAGTTATCCGCTCGATCTCTCATTCGCCGATAAGTCTATGACGGTCATTCGTCCATTGGCGCATCGCCGCCGTCGCCAGCTAATCATCGCGCGTGCGGAATGCTTCCGCGCCACATTACCGCCGCGAAAGCCACCATGATCGCGATCGCGACTGTCGCGACTGAGTCGAATCTATCGAGTCGCGGCGTTCGCGCAATCCTTGTCGAGAGATCATCTGGGATCATCTGGGATCATCTGAAATCATCTCTCCTTCCTTTTACATATCTCTGAAGGAGCGACACACACAACGATCGCGACTCGCATCTATACAAACGTGCCGCATCATGCCGTCGTCACCGTCACCGTGTTCCGTGAACACGATTGTGTGGAGTCGCTGTCACCGCCACCGCCGTCGCCGTCAGCTGCGACAGTCACCGTTTTGCACACACGTTGTGACGCACCGTCGCCATTTCGCCGCTGGGACAGCGACGAGGATGAGGACGCTGGCACGACGCTGGCGCTGGCATGAGTGGCGATGAAGACTGAGCGCAGCTCGCCGTAATACATACGGGCACACGAGGTACGTCATACATGTTCTCCGGACACTGATGCTCTCCCATGATCTTCCGCGAGGCGATGTGACGCGCGACGTGCCGGAATGGATATCAGTGCACAAGAATGTCTTTCTTTTTTTTTCCTTTTCTTTACTGTTCACGTGTCCCATCGCGTCGTGCCGATGATTATGGTTATCTTTTGTAAACGCAGTGCACTTGATGAACCATAGAGTATGTTTCACTTCATTGCAACTATGGAGACACTGATGACAGCTGGAGATTAACTTTTGTAAGCAAGAAGTATTCGCGGATCTTCCTGATAACGCGATAATGCGTGTTTGCTGGTCATTAGAAGTTTAATATTGAAATAATAATTTAATTAATTAATTATTTATTTTGAATAGTTGAATATTTTAATATTTAAGTAATTTCTAGCATTAAGTTACTTATTTTGAGTATTAAAAGCACTGAACTGCTTAAAATAGTGTAATATAAAATCGAGCATTTTAGAATTTTCGTTATTTAGTGCTTCTAATCGTTCATTGCTATTAAAAATTAAGTATAATAATTTGAATACTGAAAATTATTTATTTTTTGAGAATTAAAGGCATTGTTGTTCAGTGCTTTTAATACTCAAGTAATAAATAATTTCTGTTGTTATTGACCAGTATTAATATGGATTTCTGTAATGATTGGAAGAATCTCCTTTCATTATGGCTTTATACGATTCGATCTTGTTTCTATTAATGAAGATTAAAGTCGATGTTTCTAAGAGAGACCGAAGTACTCGCCATTTTGATCCTACAATCCTGTAAACGCGTGATTCTCATGCGGAAAGGAATATTGTTCGGTATCCCTATCGTTTATGGCGTCTAGTCATATCGTTTAATCACATCGACAAAGAATCGATCAATCTACGAGATGTCGATTGTTAAGCGACGCATGCGTCGCGCGTAATCGATCTAAAACAATCAGATTATTTTGATCGCTCTAACTGTTTCGTCGACTGCACGCGTCTCGTCTCGTAGAAAGGTATTACCGCGCTACCGCTAAGATCCTTTCCGTATCCATTATAAAACATGTTCGTCCGTTTGAGGTCTATTCAATAAAAATTTGGAAAGCAGAGAAAATCTCATTTTTCTCGACCAAGTGCCCTCGAAGCTATAATACCGCGGGAAACGTTTGAACGATGATCGCGTGGCCGCGCCATTACAAATCCAACATGAACGCCGCAAGATCATCAACATTTCTTTGGTTCTTCGAGGATTCTCTCAAGTATTTGGCCTCAGTGAAGTGGCGAGCAGCAATTTGGAAATCAGACAAGGGTATCTCATCGAGATGGGACAAACGTCGCAATAGTGCAAGCAATTAGTGCAAGCATCGCACTAGTGGCAGCGCATAATTCATAAAGCAGTCGCAAGGCCTGCGTCTCTAAGCATCAGAGACGCAGCCAGACTCATATTATGAGTTATATTATGACTCCGTCATATCCTGACGGAGAATCAACGTTTTGCGAGCCGAATCCTGTTGATGGCGGAAAACAAAACCCAATCCAGACGACGTGCAACAGAAGTCACCTCTAAACGGCGCACTATCTGCGAGAGGAACGTTTCCGTCCAACATTCGTTCGACTGGAAGGCATCTAGCATCTATCGCATCCTCTCCTATTATTAATTGCGTGCGTAACAAGGTAAGGAAGACCATTGTCTCCATTGTCCCTCCGCCGCGTCCGTTGCGTGTATACGTGCGCATTCACATTCAAGATGGTCGACCAACCAGAAGTGGCGATACTTAAGTGACAATGCGCGACATGGCGGCATGTACGCGTATCAGAACTTATGTAGAGTCAATCGCCGCCATTGCCCCCTCAATAATCACTCATCTCGATGAGCGGAGGGCGAAACTCGAACACTATTGGGCGGAATATAACGATGTGCAATTCCGTCTAGAATCTTTAGATGAGTCCGAAGACTGTGATTGAGACGGTTTCGAAGAAGCGTATTATGCGTTATTCATTAAGATCCGCGATCTCATTTCCCCTTCGCCGACATTGCGAACGTCCATTTTTTCTCCGTTCTCTTCGAGTGCTCGCGATTCAGATAGTAGTATGCACATTCGATTGCCTAAGCTAAATTTACCGACATTTTTCGGCAAGTACGACGAATGGTTCCCGTTTTTCGATATATTCAACTCGGTTATCCATTCCAATACCTCGCTCTCAAATACGCAAAGATTTCAGAATATGCGAGCGTCACTCACCGACGCAAGCGCTGTAATCAGTTCGTTAGAATTGTCGGACGCTAATTACGGTGTCGCGTGGGCAATTCTTAGGGAGTGATATGACAACAAACACGTGATTATTCAAACTCACGTCAATGCTATATTGGATTTGCCGACTATGACAAGGGAAAATCCAATCGATCTTAGAAGAATTTCTAACGGGATCTCGAAATATTTGCACGCCCTTCAGGCATTGAATGCCGTCGTGTCCTACGATGCACTGGGATCATCTTCTCGTTCTCATTCTAACCTCTAAACTTGACTCATTCACGTTATGCGAGTGGGGAACCTCCTTAACGGGCCACGAGCCGCCGCCGCTCAAACAGCTGTTAGATTTTATCGCTCATCGATGTGAGGTGCTCGAGATTACCACAAGGGCTAGCACCACTTCCGCAAAGAAGATCGAGGCAAAATCGCAGCCAAATGTTAAGCGGTCATCGTCGTGCGCGGCTACCGTTAAACCAAAATGCAACTTCTGTCAAGAAGAACATGTCATTTATTATTGCAAAAATTTCGTGGCACTTCCAGTATCACAAAGGGTCGCGGAAATTCGCAGTCGCAAACTTTGCGTCAATTGCTTGCGCTCCTCTTCTCATGCATCAAATAAATGCACTTCCGGTCAATGCAAGGTCTGCCGGGCAAAACACAATACGCTACTTCATATGTCCCCCGCGGATCCATCGACTAACAATACCGATAAGTTGCACCTAAGGCAACTCCTTCCCCCTCCCTCCTATCGAATTATGCTTTAGAATCATCTAATAATGAACAAGCCATGCTTTCGACTGCGGTTGTGTTCATCTGCGACAGTGACGGCTCGCGCAAGGCGTGTCGAGTCCTGTTGGATTGCGAATCGCAAGCGAACTTTGTAACCAAGAAATTTGTGGAAACTCTCGGTTTAGAAACGCGTCCATCAAGTCTCTCTTACTGCGGCGTCAACAGCACGGTAACCTCAACCAATCACATGATTGGAATCAAATTACAATCGCGACTCACTTGTACACCGCGGCTATCGAATGCATCGTTACTGATCGGATTACTGACAAAATTCCGTTTTCTTTGGGGCGAGACAAATTTAATCTTCCGGGCAGCATTCGTTTAGTTGATTCGCGATTTCATATATCGTCGGATATTGATCTTTTAATCGGAATGGACTTGTTTTGAAATCTGATACGCGTCGGTCAAGTCAAGTTTTCAGACAAGCAACCAACTCTCCAAAAAACGCGACTGGGCTAGATTTTGACAGGTCGTTTTGGACAGCACCATATCGACCGCCGCAAAGGTCCACTCGTTTCACGCGTCCGTAACCAATGCGGAATTACACGAACATGTCAGTCGTGCCTGGCAAATGGACGACATCTCCACGCAACCGCACAATTACACAATGGAGGAAAATATTTGCGAGCGTCACTTCTTAGACAACATGTTTCAAAACTCTCAAGGTAGATATACAGTCAAGCTTCCAATCAAAGAGCAAATATTAAATAACATTGGCGATTCGCGTGAGTCTGCTTTCAAGAGATTGAAGGGCATCGAGAGATGTTTCAAGCGCGACCCTACACTTAAATTTCAATACGCGGCGTTTCTCAACGATATGTATCGCTAGGGCATATGCGACGCGTAGAGCCACCCACTGCGGAAGAAACAATATCATTTTATCTTCCACACCATTGCGTCTTCAAAACGTTCGAGCAAACAAAAATGAAAATCCGTGTTGTATTCGATGCATCTTGCCGCAGCAGTTCTGCCGTATCTTTAACGACGCGCTTCTAGTGGGACCGATTGTCCAACAAGATTTGATCTTAATTTTAATGCGTTTCCGCTTTTTCATTTATGTCATCACCGCTGACATCATAAAAATGTATCGGCAAATTTTAATGCATCCATCTCAGACGCGCCTGCAGAGAATTCTCTGGCGCAACGATCTCTCTGCTAATGTCGATACGTACGAACTCACTACCATCTCTTATGGTACAGCTTCCGCATCATTCTTGGCCATCAGACGCCTTAAGCATTTGACCGAGCGGCACGCTCATCAATTCACTCGCAGTTCAGCATGCGTCCTTCGAGATTTTTATGTCGATGACATGCTCACTGGAGCGGATACAGTCGACGAATTAAAATTAATTCGCGATGAAACCATTCAGCTATTAAAATTAGGAGCATTCGAGTTAAGCAAATGGGCCTCGAATTGCCCTGAATTATTAGAAACTGACAATCATAATCGTGTGCCAATCATTATCAGAGATAATGCTGCGGACTCATGTATTCTGGGCATGCAATGGAATCAGTGCCAGGATACGTTTCAATTTCTCTGCAAATTTGATATAGAACTTCACGTTGTATCAAAACGAGTTATACTTTCCGAGGTCGCTAAATTGTTCGATCCTCTGAGCCTTCTGGGTCCGGTCATTGTGATCGCAAAGCTCATCTTGCAAGATTTGTGGCAATTGGCTATCCAATGGGACGAGTCTGTTCCTCAGGACATCCACACTCATTGGATCGCTCTCAGAACACAGATGAATAATTTGAATCAATTAAAAATTCCTTGATGCGTTAAATTCAATGTTCATCAACTAATCGTGAAAGTGCACGGATTTTGCGATGCCAGCCAACGCGCGTTCAGAGCCTGCATATATCTTCGCACCAAGCTCGGTCTCAACGACCATCATTCCAA